>JAABUZ0100001172.1_pt1 | contig 52402 bp, 44 predicted proteins | sample 5562091 | NCBI WGS metagenome assembly JAABUZ01 (sample SAMN12813069, study PRJNA571459) | rock metagenome | isolation source: Antarctica rocks | place: Antarctica: Victoria Land, Linnaeus Terrace sud | collected 2015-12-21 | reverse complement strand
AGACGAAGCGGCCCAGCATGTATCGCGTGTTGCTGCTCAATGACGATTACACGCCGATGGAGTTCGTCGTGGAAGTGTTGCGCGTCTATTTCAACAAGGGGCCGGACGACGCGACTCGGATCATGCTCCACGTCCACCATCATGGCGTGGGGGAATGCGGCGTCTTCACCTACGAGGTCGCCGAAACCAAGGTCACCCAGGTGATGGACTTCGCGCGGAAGCACCAGCATCCTCTGCAGTGCATCATGGAAAAGAAGTGAAAGGCGGTCGCCATCATGCCAGCGTTTTCCCGCTCACTCGAACAATCCCTCCACCGTGCCTTGGCCCTGGCCAACGACCGGCACCATGAATATGCCACGCTCGAACACCTGCTTCTGGCGCTGACCGAGGATACGGACGCGGCCGCGGTGCTCAAGGCCTGTTCGGTCGATATCGACGTGCTGAAGAAGCAGGTCGTCGACTATGTCGAGCACGAACTCGAAAATCTCGTGTCGGACGGCCACGACGACGCCAAGCCCACCGCGGGCTTCCAGCGTGTCATCCAGCGGGCCCACATCCACGTCCAGTCGTCCGGCCGGGAAGAGGTCACGGGCGCCAACGTGCTGGTGGCCATCTTCGCCGAGCGCGAAAGCCATGCCGCCTACTTCCTGCAGGAGCAGGATATGACGCGCTACGACGCCGTGAACTACATCAGCCACGGTATCGCCAAGCGCCCCGGCATGGCCGACACGTCGAAGTCGCCGCGAGGCGCCGACGATGAAGACGCGCGTGACGGCAAGGACGGCAAGGAGCAGAGCGACTCCAAGAAAAAGGACGGCGCGCTCGAGGCTTATTGCGTCAACCTCAACAAGAAGGCCAGGGACGGCCGCATCGATCCCCTGATCGGCCGCGAGACCGAGGTGCAGCGTACCATCCAGGTGCTGTGCCGCCGCCAGAAGAACAATCCGCTGCTGGTGGGGGACCCCGGCGTCGGCAAGACCGCGATCGCCGAGGGGCTCGCCCGCAAGATCATCAAGAACGAGGTTCCGGAGGTGCTGGCCGATGCGACCGTGTTCGCGCTCGACATGGGGACGCTCTTGGCCGGCACACGCTATCGGGGCGACTTCGAAGAGCGGCTGAAGCAGGTCATGAAGGAGATCGAGAACCACAAGAACGCGATCCTCTTCATCGACGAGATCCACACCGTGATCGGTGCCGGCGCCACGTCCGGCGGGGCCATGGATGCGTCGAACCTGCTGAAGCCAGCCCTAGCCCAGGGCGCGCTGCGCTGTATCGGCTCAACGACTTACAAGGAATATCGTCAGTACTTCGAGAAGGACCGGGCCCTGGTCCGGCGCTTTCAGAAGATCGACGTCAACGAGCCATCGATCCCGGATGCGGTGGAGATCATGAAGGGGCTGAAGCCCTATTTCGAGGAGTTCCACAAGGTCAAATATACGAGCGAGGCCGTGAAGGCCGCGGTGGAGCTGTCGGCCCGCTACATCAACGATCGCAAGTTGCCCGACAAGGCGATCGACGTCATCGACGAGACGGGCGCGTCGCAGATGCTGCTGCCCGAGCGCAGCCGCAAGAAGACGATTGGCATCAAGGAGATCGAGGCCACCATCGCCACGATGGCACGGATCCCGCCCAAGACCGTGTCCAAGGATGATGCCGAGGTGCTGGCGCATCTCGACCAGACCCTCAAGCGCGTGGTCTACGGGCAGGACAAGGCCATCGATGCGCTCACCTCGGCCATCAAGCTGGCCCGCGCGGGATTGCGCGACGGCGAGAAGCCCATCGGCTCCTACCTGTTCTCGGGTCCGACGGGCGTCGGCAAGACGGAAGCCGCCAAGCAGCTGGCGGCCAGCCTCGGCGTCGAGTTGATCCGCTTCGACATGTCGGAATACATGGAACGCCACACGATCAGCCGGCTGATCGGCGCGCCTCCCGGCTACGTCGGCTTCGACCAGGGCGGACTGCTCACGGATGCCATCGACCAGCACCCGCATTCCGTGCTGCTGCTCGACGAGATCGAGAAGGCCCATCCGGATCTCTACAACATCCTGTTGCAGGTCATGGACCACGGCAAGCTGACCGACCATAACGGGAAGGCGATCGATTTCCGCAACGTCATCCTGATCATGACCACGAATGCGGGCGCCGCCGACATGGCGCGCGAGGCGGTCGGCTTCACGCGCCAGAAACGCGAGGGCGACGATCTCGACGCGATCAACAAGCTGTTCACCCCCGAGTTCAGGAACCGTCTTGACGCCATCGTGGCGTTCGGCCGGCTGCCCGAGGAGGTGATCGCCAAAGTGGTCGACAAATTCATCCTGCAGCTCGAAGCGCAGCTGGCAGATCGCAACGTGACGATCGAACTGACGGATGAATCGCGCAAGTGGCTGGTCGAGCACGGCTACGACGAGGCCATGGGAGCGCGGCCGATGGCCCGCGTGATCCAGGCCAAGATCAAGACGCCGCTGGCCGACGAAGTGTTGTTCGGCAAGCTCAAGAACGGCGGCGCCGTGCGGGTCGTGGTCGTGACCGACGAGGCTGGCGCCAAGACGCTCGATTTTGTCTACCCCGAGGGACCGGTGCTGCCGCGCCCCGAGCGTGACATCGTCGAGGCGGGCAAGAAGCGCGATGTCGACGGCAAGCGCGTCAAGGGCAAGGCCCGCGTCGACGAAGATGAGGATAGCGACGAGGAGCCGGAGGCGCCGTCTTCCGAGTCCGGCGGCGGCTCCGTTCCAAAGGTGCCGCTGAAGCTGTAAGGGTATCGTGGCGCGGGCCGTCGGCGTCGATACGCCGGCCGGTCGTTCTGGATGGATCACCATGCTGTCTCAAGCGGACGTTATCGCGGCTCTGGCCGGTGTGGCCGGACCCGATGGCCGCACGCCTCTGCCCCAGTCGGGCGCGCTCGGCGGGGTGGTGGTGCGTGAGGATCGGGTTTTCGTGTCATTGGAAGTCGGTGCCGACCAGGCGGTCGGCTCGGAGCCGTTGCGCGCTGCCGTGGAGCGGACGGTTTCGGCGGTGCCGGGGGTCGGTCGGGCATTCGTGACCCTGACGTCGCAGACCACCAAGGCAGGCCCTGCGCCGCAGGCCCATCGGCACGCCCATGATCATTCCGGAGCACCCGGTCATGCCGCGGGTGCCCCGGTCGCGTCGTCGTCTCGGGCGGGCGCGACGCCGGCGCCCGGGCCGAAAGCGCAGGCGGCTCGCTCCGTGCAAGGCGTGCCGGGCGTCAAGACGATCATCGCCGTGGCGTCCGGGAAGGGCGGGGTCGGAAAGTCGACGACCTCGGCTAATCTCGCGCTGGCGTTGCGCAACCTCGGCAACAAGGTCGCGGTGCTCGACGCCGACATTTATGGACCGTCGATGCCGCGGTTGTTCGGCTTGAAGCAGAAGCCCGACGTCATCGAGGGCAAGACGATGCGGCCGCTGGAGGCTTTCGGCCTCAAGATCATGTCGATCGGTTTCCTGGTCGAGGAAGAAACGCCGATGATCTGGCGGGGTCCGATGGTCATGTCGGCCCTCACGCAGATGCTGCGCGAGGTCGCGTGGGGCGACGTCGACATCATGGTGGTGGACATGCCGCCCGGCACCGGAGACGCGCAGCTCACCATGGCGCAATCCGTGCCGCTTGCCGGATCGGTGATCGTGTCGACCCCGCAGGATCTGGCCCTCATCGACGCGCGGCGCGGCATCGCCATGTTCCGCCGCACCGAAGTACCGATCCTCGGCATCGTCGAGAACATGAGCACGTTCATTTGCCCGCATTGCGGCACGCGGTCCGACATCTTTTCGCACGGCGGCGCCCAGCACGAGGCGGAGCGGCTCGGGGTGCCCTACCTCGGGGAGGTGCCTTTGGCGATCGCCATCCGCGAAACGTCCGATGCCGGGCGTCCGATCGTCGTAGCCGAGCCTCAGGGGCCGCACGCGCAAGCCTATATGGGCATCGCGGAGCGCCTGCTGGCGACCTTGCAGGGCTCGCGAAGCCGGCCCGCACCGCGGATCGTCATGGAATAGCGATACGTCTTGGGCCACATGCAAGGTCTCCACGGAACGGACCGCTTCGGATCACAGGTCTCGCCACCGGGCCGCACTCGGAAATGACGCAACCGTCATCGCCGTTTGAGCCTTAAGCTGAGATCAGGCAGACACCCCATCGGCGCTGGCGGCAGACCCGGAAAAGTCGGGCGCTGCCCTCCCTGATGCGAACAGGAGGCCCGGCATGGGCGAGGCAATCGGGCGGCGACGGTTCGTGACATCGGCGGCCTTGGGCGCCGCCGTCGTGGCATCGGGTTCGGTGCGGGCCGAGACCGCCGAGCCCGAGGTGACCTGGCGGCTCACGTCGAGTTTCCCGAAATCGCTCGACCTGCTCTACGGCGGGGCCGAGTCGTTCTGCCGGCAGGTCGGCCAGATCACGGGCGGCCGGTTCAAGATCGATGTGTCGGGGCCAGGCGAGATCGTGCCGGGGCTGCAGGCGTTCGACGCCGTGCAGGCCGGCACCATCGAGGCCTGCCAAACGGCGCTCGACTATCACTACGGGAAGGATCCGGCCTTCGCGCTGTCGACGGCATTCCCGTTCGGCATGAACGCCCGCGAACAGACCGCCTTCGCGCTCGGCGGCGGCGGTAACGACCTGACCAATGCGTTCCTGGCCGATTATGGTGTGCTGGCCTTTCCGGCCGGCAACACCGGAGCCCAGATGGGCGGCTTCTTCCGCCGTGAGATCAAGTCGGTCGCGGATCTGACGGGCCTCAAGATCAGGGCAGGGGGCTTGGCGGGCCGCGTGCTGCAGAAGCTCGGGGCGGTGCCCGAGCAGACTGCCCGCGGCGACATCGTCCCGGCCCTCGCCGCCGGCACCCTCGATGCGGTCACCTGGGTCAGCCCCTATGACGACAGCAAGCTCGACGAGGAGGGCAAGCTCCAGAAAGTCGCGCCTTATTATTACTACCCGGGGTGGTGGCGCGGTGGCTCCGTCGTGCACGTCGTGTTCAACAAGGGCAAGTTCGATGCGCTGCCCGAACCCTTCAAGGCCGCCCTGCGCACGGCGGCGCTCGCCACCCACACTTCGCTGCTCGCATCCTACGACGCCGCCAACCCGGGCGCGCTCAAGAAGCTCGTGATCTCGGGCGCCGAACTGCGGGCCTTCCCGCAGGACCTGCTCGAGGCCGCCTACAAGGCCGCCAACGAGGTCTACCGGGAGATCTCGGACGGGAACCCGCGTTTCAAGGCCATGCTCGACGCCGCCCTGGCGTTTCGCGCAGACCAGTATCTCTGGTGGCAGGTCAGCGAATATACTTTCGACAATTTCATGATCCGTCAGCGGGCGCGCGGCTGACCGAGAGCCCCTCCTCGCGTGACGGCATTGTCGCGGTCGGGGTGGTGCGGCTTCGACTCCGGTGGAGAGGCGACACGAGGTTGGCTGCATGATTCTCGTGACCGGCGGCGCCGGCTTCATAGGTTCCAACGTCGTCGCATGCCTGAACGACGCCGGTCGCGACGACGTGGTCATATGCGATCGGCTGGGTTCGGGCGAGAAATGGCGTAATCTCGGCAAGCGCAGCTTCGCGGATTTCATCCAGCCCGAAGCCTTGACGTCCTGGCTGCACGGGAGCCCGAGTCTGCAGGCCGTGATCCACATGGGCGCTATCTCGGCCACCACGGTCGTGGACGGCGACGCCATGATCCAGAGCAACTTCTCGCTCTCGCTGCGGCTCCTCGATCATTGCACGGAACGTGGGATCCCGTTCCTTTATGCCTCGTCGGCCGCCGTCTACGGCGACGGCGAGCAGTCCTTCGTGGACGACAACGCACTGGAGCGGGTCAAGGCGCTGAGGCCGCTGAACCTTTATGGCTGGAGCAAGCGGCAGTTCGACATCGTGGTGGCGGACCGCATGGCCCGCGGGGTCGGGCTGCCGCCCCGCTGCACCGGTTTCCGCTTCTTCAACGTGTTCGGCCCCAACGAGGACCACAAGGGCGACATGAAGAGCGTGGTTGCAAAACTGTTCCCGGCCGCCGCAAGCGGCGAGCGCGTGTCGCTGTTCAGAAGCCATCGCGAGGGCGTCGCCGATGGCGAGCAGCGCCGCGACTTCATCTACGTCGAGGACGCGGTATCGGTGATCATGTGGGCCCTGGGCCCGCACGGACGATCCGGGATTTTCAACGTGGGAACCGGCCAGGCCCGCAGCTTTTGCGACCTGACGCGAGCGGTCTTCGCGGCGCTCGGGGTGCCCGAGAGGATCGATTACATCGACATGCCGGTGTCGCTGCGCGACCGCTATCAATACTTCACGGAGGCCTCTCTCGGTCACCTCCGGCGGGCCGGCTATGCCATGCCCTTCACGCCGCTTGAACAGGCGGTCGCGCATTACGTTCAAGTGTACCTGGGGCGGCCGGATCGCTACCGCTGATCCCGGTCGGGACGGGTGCGCCGGCGCATGCGGGTGGGGAGCGGCACAGGCTGGCGGCGGCTCAGTTCGATGTCGGCTTCCTCGTGGGCCTGCTCCGGCGCGGCCGTGAACACGCTTCGCCGGCCGGCCGGGCCTGCCGCAACCCGATCCGAAAGCCTCTCATCGAAAGAATGTCGCGCCTGCGCCTTCGCTCAGGGCTTCGGGAATCTCGAGCGCCGGGTCGACAGCATCGTGACGTTGCTGATCGTGCGGGGCTCCGCCTGCGCGGCGCTGCGGCGGCGGATGATGGCGGCGTTGAGTTCCCCGCCGTAGACGAAGATGCTGGCCAGTGCATAAAGAAACAGCAAGGCGATCATCACCGAGGCCAAGCCTCCGTAGGTGGTCACATAGTTGCGCGCGTATTCGGCCAGGTAGGCGCCGAACGCCATGCTGAACACGAGCGACAGCACCACCGTCAGCACGATGCCGGGCGCGATCTGCCCGAAGGTTCGCCGATCGGCCGGCAGCCACTTGTGGGCGATGATCAGGGCCAACACCAGGATCACGGAAACGAGGCCGAACCGCGCAAAGGTCAGCAGGTTCTTGAGCCGTTCCAACTCGGGCGCGAGCGTGACGATGGCGCCCCAGAGCAGCGGCGCCAGCACCACCAGGAAGGCGAGGGCCAGCAGTGCCACGGCGCCGACCAGAACATAGGCGATCGACTCGAGCCGCAGCACCCACCAGGTCCGCCGCTCGCGAACGCCATAGGCGCGATTGAGGCCGATCCGGAAAGCCTCGACGCCGCTCGACGAGAAGTAGATGGCCAGGAAACCGCCGATCGTCAGCAGCCCGCCATGCGCGGTGGTCAGAACCGCGTGGATCTCGTGGGCGATCGGTTCGGCGACCTGCCGGGGCCAAACGTCGAACATGAGACCCGCGGCGTTCTCGCTGAGTTCGGTCGAGCCGAGGAAGCCCGCCAGTGCCGTCACGAAGATCAGGAACGGGAAGAGTGACGTGAGGGTCGACATGGCGAGGTGGCTGGCGATCGCCCAGCCATCGTCCTCCGCTAGGCGCCAGTAGGCGTCCAGCGCGACCTCAGCCACGGCCTTCAGACGCTTCATCCGACTTCGTTCCGCTCCCGATCGCCGTCCAATGGGACTCCCATGGGGTCTACGGCATGGTTCCAAGGTCTCGGGCCACTCCCATGCAGCCCATCCGTCCTGTCCCGTGGATCCGGCACCGCGGCAGCGGAGCCGGTCCCCCTATCACGTCGCGGTCTCGATGAGACGGCGGGCGGCGGCGCGGGCCTCCTCGGTCACGGTCGCGCCGGCCAGCATGCGGGCGATCTCCTCCCGGCGCGACTCGTCTTCGAGCGTGGTCACCCGGGTCGCGACCCGCTCCTGGCCCTTGAGGGCGCTCTTGGAGATCCTGAGGTGGCTCGCCGATCGCGCCGCCACCTGGGGCGCGTGGGTGACGGCCAGAACCTGGATCTTAGCCGAGAGCCGTGCCAGGCGCGACCCGATGGCGTCAGCGACGGCGCCGCCAACGCCGGTATCGATCTCGTCGAACACGAGCGTCGGGGCTGAGCCGCGGTCGGCGAGGGACACCTTGAGGGCCAGCATGAAGCGGGCGAGTTCACCACCGGACGCGACCTTGGCCAGGGGGCCGGGACGGGTGCCCGGATTGGTCGATACCCAGAACTCGACCCGATCGATCCCGTCCGGTCCTGCCTGGTCGGGGTCGCTGGCGATCTGCGTGGAAAAGCGCGCGCGTTCGAGCTTGAGGGGCCCGAGTTCCCGGCCAACAGCCGCATCCAGCTTGGCCGACGCGCCGCGCCTGGCCGTCGAGAGGTCTTCGGCCGCGGCCCGGTAGCTCTCCCGCGTTGTCGCGACCGCACTGGCGAGCCGAGCCAGGCGGGACTCACCTGCATCGAGCGCCGCGATATCCTGCGTGAACTGCGCCAGCAATGTGGGCAGGGCATCCACGGCGACGCCGTGCTTGCGGCCCGCGGCCCGCAACGCGAAGAGCCGCTCCTCCACGGTCTCGAGTTCGTGCGGATCGCCATCGGCCGCCTGCAGCGCATCCTCGAAGGCGGCCGTTGCGCCGTCGAGCGCCACGAGGACCAAATCGAGGGCCTTGAGGCAGGGCTCGATCAACTCCGGCGCCTGGACGGCACGGCGTTCGAGCCGCCGCAACAGCGCCGACAATGTTGCGGCGGGCGAGCTTTCTCCACCAACGCTCTCGTAGGCGTCTCGCAGGTCGCCCAAGACCTTCTCGGACTGCTGCATGATGATGCGCCGCTCCGCCAGGCGCTCCTCCTCCCCGGGCTCGGGAGCCAGCCTGGCGAGTTCTGCGTGGACGTGGTGGAGATAGTCGGCATCGGCTCGGGCCTTGCCGATCCGAGCATGCTCCTCGTCATAGAGGCGCTCGGCCGCCTTGCGGGCCGCGTAGGAGGTCCTGACTTTGCTGGCCCTGGCACCGAGCGCCCCATAGGCATCGAGCAAGGCACGGTGTGCTGCGGGGTCGACCAGCGCGCGCTCGTCGTGTTGGCCATGGATCTCGACCAGACACCGGCTGACGTCGCGCAGCGTCTGGGCGCTGATCGGTGCGTCATTGAGGAAAGCGCGGGTGCGACCGTCCGGCAACTGCAGCCGGCGCAGGATGAGGCTGCCTTCGGGCTCGATGTCCTGGCTCCGGAGGATGTCCCAGGCCGGGTGGTCGGCCGCGACGTCGAACACGGCCGTGACCTGTCCTTGCTTCTCGCCGTGCCGCACCGCCGATCCATCGCCGCGGCCGCCGAGCGCCAGCGCGAGCGCGTCGAGCAGGATCGATTTGCCGGCACCGGTCTCCCCTGTCAGCACCGTCAAGCCCGGCCCGAATTGAAGGTCGAGCCGGTCGATCAACACGATGTCACGGATACTAAGCTGGGCGAGCATGGTCGATGCCCGTCAGGTCGTCAGGCGGCGGAACGCGGAGCGACGGAAGCGGCCAGGCCGAAAGGCGTGCCGTCGACCGATCGCGCTGCGGCAGACCTAGCCCAGCCCGAGCCCGTGGAAGGTCCGAAAGATCCAAGACGCCTGATCCTCGTTCGGCTCCAGGCCATCCGCATGAAGTCTGGCGAAGGCATCCTTGTACCAGGGACTGTCGGGGAAATTGTGGCCGAGGACGGCCGCCGCCGTCTGAGCCTCGTTGGTGATGCCGAGCGCCAGATAGGCCTCCGTTAGGCGTTCCAGCGCTTCCTCGGTATGACGCGTGGTCTGATATTTGGCGATAACCTCACGGAAGCGGTTGATGGCGGCAGTGTAATTTCGACGGTCCAAGTAGAAACGGCCCGTGGACATCTCTTTGCCGGCCAGCTGATCGCGTGTGACCTGGATCTTGAACTTGGAGTCGTCGGCATATTCGGAGGCTGGATACTTCGTCACGAGTTGCTGGAACAGGTCGAGAGCCTGAACGGAATTCAGCTGGTCGCGGGAGATATCCGGGATTTGTTGATAATACGACATGGCCTCGAGGTAGAGCGCATAGGGCGCGTCAGGCGAGTTCGGATAGAGTTGAGCGAACCGTTTGCCCGATGCGATCGCAGTGTCGTAATCGCCCGCCTGGTACTGGGCGAAGGTCGACATCATGAGACCTTTGCGGGACCAATCCGAAAAGGGATATTGTTTCTCGAGTTCGCTGAACTTCTTAGCGGCGCCGGACCCGTCCTTTTTTTGCAAGCGGGCCAGACCCTGGTCGTAAATATCGTTGGCCGGCGTCTCAGCCAGGATCTTGGTCTCGTACTTTTCACCGGGGCCGAAGGGATTGATGGAGTCGAGCGCCGAACAGCCGGCCAGTGAAACGGCCAGAATCGCCGTCACGGGCGCCGCGTGCATGGCCATTCGGAACCGGTCAGACACCATCTGGAAGGCTCGATCTGCTGTGGAGAGGCGAGTGATATCGCCCGGAAAAACGATCCATGGTTCGAACGCAATAGGGTTGGGCCGGGGTGGAATTGTGTTCCCGGATCCGCGCCGACCTGCCCGCTACAGTGAAAAAGCCGCAGTGTTGCGCTTGGGCAACATCGGCCAAGGCAGCACGGCCACCGCGGCACGACGATCGAGAGAACCGGACCGAGGAACGAACCGCAGCGGCCGAGCTAGCGTCTGTATCAGTTGATCTCGGCCGCGAAGGCCGGGAGAGGCGCAAAGCCAAAATCGGCAAATCCCGAACTGGCCTGTACAGGCTCCTCGACGATGCGGTAGGCGGACCGATCGGAAAACAGGGCCTGCAGCACCAGGAAGTTCATCTTGTGACCGGGACAGAATGCCGAATAGCTTCCGATGATCGGAGCGCCGGCCAAGGCCAGGTCGCCGACGGCATCGAGCATCTTGTGCGATACGAATTCATCGCTCGACCGTAGGCCTTCGGGGTTCAGCACACGATCCTCATCGACCGCGACGGAGTTGTCGAGCGAAGATCCGAGGGCGAAACCGAGTTCCCAGAGGCGCTTGACATCGCGGAGCAGGCCGAAGGTTCGGGCTCGGCTGATCTCACGGCGGAAGCTCGCGGGCGAGAGTGCGAGAGTCTTGCGCTGACGACCGATGGCCTCCACGGGATAATCGATCTCCACGTCGAGCGAAAAGCCGGCCTCGGCGGGCCGCAGTTCGGAGAAGGAGAGGCCGCGCTCGATCCGCACGGGTTTCAGGATCTTGATGTGGCGTCGTGGCGCCGACAACGTCTTGACGCCCGCTTTGTCGATCGCCGCGACAAAAACCGCGGCCGAACCGTCCATGATCGGAACCTCGGGTCCATCGATCTCGACCACCGCGTTGTCGATGCCGAGCCCCGTCAACGCAGCCATCAGATGCTCGACGGTGGAAACCGACCCCAACGACACGTCCCCCAGCACGGTGCAGAGGTCGGTGGCCGACACCCGCGACCACTTGGCCTCGATACGTCGGGTGGCGCCCTCGGGCAGGCCAGTCCGGAGAAAGACGATGCCGCTGTCGGACTCGGCAGGATGGAGGACCAGGGTGACGGGAGCGTTCGAATGGACCCCGTTGCCGGTCAGGACGGAACGCCTGCGCAGGGTCGTCTGCTTCGAAAGCTTCATGCCACCCTGCTCCACTGGCGCGGCCAGCACGACGTTCATGGCGCCGAGGCCTGCCCGTCCGAGTCCGCATTCCGTACCGACTGAGGCCACAATTCAGGGCTCGCCATCCGGTCCGTCCATGACGCCGCGCCGAGGGGCGAACCCCGTCGGCGCACCGCGTCGCCTTTGTCGAGACCACAATTACGCGGAAGTCACTCGCCCGCCAAATCACGCTTTCTTACGTTCTGTTACAAAAGATCCGTCGATTCGCGCGAATTCTGAAGCAGCATGTTGGCATTGTTTAACAACGGGTTAGCACCACCGCCCGGAGCCGGGCGGTGGTGCTGGCTGGCTTCGCCGGTGCGTGCCGTCAGTTCGATTGACGGCGCAGGAAAGCCGGGATTTCGAGCTGGTCGTCCTCGAACGGACGAGCTGCAGGCAAGGCGCGACCGTGCTGATCGGTGGGCCCGCCAGCATGGCGGGGCGAAGGCTGTTGCACCGGCCTTTTGCCGTATTCCGATCCCGGTGACCCGGGCTGCGGGGCGCGCGGCGCATGGTTCTGCTGCGGGGGCGCATAATGCACCGGTGCCTGGGGCAGGCGGGGCGCGGGCTGCGGGGCAGCGGGACGCACCGGCGGCTGAGTTGCCACCTCGTCCTGGCGGCTCATGCCGAACGAGGCGAGCCGCTCCAGCAACGTGCGGCGCTTGGTGTCCGAGCCCTGGGGCTCGGTGGCGGGCTCGCCGCGTTGGGCCCGGATCTGATGCTGGACCGGCAGAGGCAGGTCCTCGATCTGCGGCATGCGCTGGGCCCGCTGGGGCTGCACGGGGGCGGGGGGGATAAACGGCCCGTTGTCGTGGTAGTCGTGGCGGACGGGCTCGGGCGGCGGCGGCGCGAAGCTGGTGCCCTTGGGAGCCGACACGGCCTTGATTTCGACGTCGCTCGCGACCGGCTGGGACGCATAGGCATTATGCTGCGGAGCGGCAAACTGCTGGGCGGGCGCGGCGGCCGGGGTGATGTCGTAGGTGGATGGGACGGAGTCCGACGTCATCACGGGGCGCGCGATGGCATCCTGACGGGCCGCTGTCTGGGCGCGAAGCTTCTGGGCGACCTCGGCGATGCGCAGCTCCCCGTTGTTCAGGTCCTTGATACCGAGCGGCTGGTCGATGCCGGTCGCCACCACCGATACCCGGACGATGCCGTCGAGGTTGGAGTCGAAGGTGGCGCCCAGGATGATGTTGGCATCCTCGTCGACTTCCTGGCGGATGCGGCTGGCGGCCTCATCGACCTCGTAGAGCGTAAGGTCATTGCCGCCCGTGATCGAAATCAGCAGGCCGCGGGCACCCTTCATCGACACTTCGTCGAGCAGCGGGTTGGCGATGGCGGCCTCGGCCGCCAGGATGGCGCGCTTGTCGCCCGAGGCCTCGCCGGTGCCCATCATGGCCTTGCCCATCTCGCGCATGATGGCGCGGACATCGGCGAAGTCGAGGTTGATCAGGCCTTCCTTGACCATGAGGTCGGTGATGCAGGCGACGCCCGAGTAGAGCACCTGGTCGGCCATCGAGAAGGCGTCGGCGAAGGTGGTGCGTTCGTTGGCAACCCGGAACAGGTTCTGGTTCGGGATGCAGATCAGCGTGTCGACGGACTTCTGCAGCTCGTCGATGCCGGCCTCGGCCACGCGGGCACGACGCGCGCCTTCGAACTGGAACGGCTTGGTGACCACGCCGACCGTCAGGATGCCCATGTCGCGCGCCGTGCGGGCGATGACGGGAGCCGCACCGGTTCCGGTGCCGCCGCCCATGCCGGCCGTCACGAAGCACATGTGGGCTCCCGCGAGGTGGTCGCGGATTTCTTCGATGGCCTCCTCGGCGGCCGCGCGGCCGACCTCGGGCTGTGAGCCGGCGCCGAGACCCTCGGTGACCTGCAGGCCCATCTGGATGATGCGCTCCGCCTTGGAACTGGTCAGCGCCTGGGCGTCGGTGTTGGCCACGATGAAGTCGACACCCACCAGTCCCGACACGATCATATTGTTGACCGCGTTGCCCCCGGCGCCACCGACGCCGCACACCATGATGCGGGGCTTCAATTCCCGGAGTTCGGGCAGTTTCAGATTGATCGTCATCGCTTGGCCTCTCGTCACTTCGGGCCGCTCGCATCGGCCCCGATTGCTGTCATCGCCCCGAACCGGACAGCCGCCGCTGCCCGGGAATCCTGTCAGAAACTATCCTTCAGCCACCGGCTGACGCGCGACATGTAGCCGTCGGTGCCGGTCGCCTGCATGGGCACGTCCCGCCGCGGCTCGAAGTGCTCGATGCTGGCCACCTGGGGGTAGATCAGCAGGCCGACCCCGGCCGCGAAAGCGGGGCTTTTGGCGGATTCGGGCAGGCCCTGGATGCCCAAGGGCCGGCCGATACGCACCTGCGGCGACAGGATGCGGCGGGCCGCCTCGGGCATGCCGGTGAGCTGGCAGGCACCGCCCGTCAGCACGAGCCGCCGCCCGGCATGGGCCGGAAAGCCGGCCGCGTTTAGCCTGTCGCGGACCAGCTCCAGGATCTCCTCGACGCGCGGGCGAATGATCCGGACCAGATGCGACTTCGGCAGGTGGTTGGGCTGGTCGTGCTCGTCGCCGACCTGCGGCACCGCAATGGTTTCGCGCTCGTCCGACGCCGACACGATGCAGGTCCCATGCAGCGTCTTCAGCCGCTCGGCATCGCTGAGCCGCGTGGTGAGGCCCCGCGCGATATCGGTGGTGACGTGGTTGCCGCCGACCGCCACGGCGTCGACGTGGGCCAGGTGTCCACCGGCGAAGATCCCGACCGACGTGGTGCCGCCGCCCATATCGATGAGGGCGACATCGAGCTCGGCCTCGTCGTCGGCCAGCACCGCCAGCCCGGCCGCATAGGGCGTTGCCACGAGGGCGTCGACCTGCAGGTGGCAGCGCTCGATCGCCAGCATGAGGTTGCGGGCCGCGGCGGCGTCGCAGCCCACCACGTGCATGTCGGCCCCGAGTTCGTCGCCGATCATCCCCTTCGGATCGCGGATCGAGCGCGTGCGGTCGAGCGAGAAGCCGGTCGGCAGGGAATGCAGCACGGCGCGGCCTTGGCGCGCCATGGTGGCGCAGGAGGCTTCGAGCACGCGGTGCACGTCGTAGTCCGACACGGCCCTGCCGCCGACCGCCACCTTGGCGCTGTAATGCTGGGACGACAGGCGCCCGCCCGTCACCGTGACGATGACGCTGCCGACCTCGACGCCGGCCATGCGTTCGGCAGCATCGACCGCGAGGCGGATCGCATTCTCGGCCTCGTCCATGTCGACCACGGCACCACCCTTGATGCCGCGCGAACGTTGGTGGCCGATGCCCAGGATGCGGCACCGATGGGTGCGCCCCGGCAGCGTATCGGAAGCTTCGCTCGGGTTCAGCTTGGCGATGAGGCAGGCGATCTTCGACGTGCCGATATCGAGCACGCAGAGAAGGGCACTGCGCCGGACCGACAACGGTCGCATGCGCCGGGGCATCAGGCGGTTGCTCATGCCGGGTTCGCCTTCGCTTTGGGGCGTTTGGCCAACATCTCGGCGCGCTGTGCGGCGGCATCCTCGGTAAGCCGCGCCGTAACACGGCCCGGAATGCGGAGGTCGATCGAGACGACGTCCTTCTCCAGGATACGAGACTGCCGCTCGATGTCGGCGAGGCGTTTCAGGGTACCGACTGCGTCGAGTTCGGGGAGCTCGACTTCGACGCCGTTGTCCATGTGAAGCGTCCAGCGGCGCTGGCCCACCAGCACCCCGGCCTTGACCTTGTCGCGCAAATCACCGGCCGCCGCGAGCAGCGCCTGGAACTCGCCCAGGCGTTCGTTGGCGCCGTCCCCGACCACGAAGGGTAGGCCGTTGAAGCGATTGTCGCGTACCTTGTCGATCGGCACGCCGTCGGCCGCGATCAGCGATAGCTGCCCGTCCTTCTGCCAAAGCGCCACCGCATCGCGTTCCTGCACGTTGATGTGCAGGTCGCTCGGGAACAGCTTGCGGACGCTCACGTCCTGCACGAGCGGGTTGGCCTTCAGCCTGTCGCGCAACGCCGTGGCGTCGAGCATCAGGAGAGAGTTCCGCGGCCCGATCTCGCCAGCGCGAAGGACTTCGGCCGTGGTCAGCGATTTCAGCCCCGAGATGGTGACGGCCTTGATCTGGAAGCCAAGGGCCTTGAAGACGATGTCGGCGGGAGCGCCGTTGGCGGCCACGAAACTCTCGTATTCACCGCCGCGATAAGCGCCGTAAAGGCCGGTGCCGGCCAGCAGCGTCACGGCCAGGAGGGCACCGAGGCCCGGGGCGGGAAGGTGGCGGGCTTCCGCGGGGGGCCCCGACCGGCGGCGGCGGTTGACCTGCACCGCGAGCCGCGGGGTTCCTGCCAGAAGCGCGAAAGGGCCGGCGAAGCGGGGTCGCACGTCCGGGAAGAAGCCCGTGCCGGCTTCTCCTAACGATCGCAGGAGGCGTCCTCCACCATCCATCGAACAAGCCCGCCAAACGAGTACCCGGCATGCGCCGCCATCTCGGGAACCAACGACGTCTCGGTCATGCCGGGCTGCGTGTTCACTTCCAGGACGACGAGGTCCCCGGTTCCTTCCGGTCGATCGTCGTAACGGAAATCTGAACGGCTCACCCCACGGCAGCCGAGCGCCGTATGGGCCCTCAGCGCCAACTGTTGGACATTTTGGTAAATATTTTCTTTAAGATTTGCCGGAAGGACGTGAATCGATCCGCCGGGCGCGTATTTCGCATCGTAGTCGTAGAAGGCGCCGGCCGATGCCAGGATATCTGTCACCGCGGTGGCCTTCCCATCGATGACCGCGCAGGTCAGCTCCCGTCCGGCCACGAACGTCTCGGCCAGCATGATGTCGCCGTGGGCCCAGTCTTCGCGGCCGATCTCCTGGGGCGGATGCGTGCGATCCTCCTGCACGATGATGACCCCGACCGAGGACCCTTCGTTCACGGGCTTCAGCACGTAAGGCGGTGGCAGGACGTGGCGCTTCGCCGCCTCGTGCCGGTCGACCGTGACGCTGTGGGCCACCGGCACGCCGGCCGCCGCCAAGACGAGCTTGGCCTTGTCCTTCTGCATGGCGAGGGCGGAGGCCAGCACGCCAGAATGGGTGTAGGGGATGCGCAGGATCTCGAGGATGCCCTGAATGGTGCCGTCCTCGCCGACCCGGCCGTGCAAGGCGTTCAGCGCGACGTCGGGCTTCAGCCGGGTCAGGACGTCGGCGATGTTGCGCGTGACATCGATTCGCGTGACCTCGAACCCCTCGCCTTCGAGCGCCGTGGCGCAGGCCTCGCCGGACCACAGCGAGACCTCGCGTTCGGCGGACCAGCCGCCCATCAGTACCGCAACGTGCCTAGTCATGGGTTGTCGTCCGGGTTGGGAAGGTGGAAGGGCGATCTCCGGGCGTGCGCCAGCGGATCCTGCCAACGGGCAGGGCAGTTTTCAGAGTAGGGCCGTTAGGGTTTCCGAAATCCTAATGTGTCGCCGAAGCGGCGAGCGGGCCGGGCCGCGGCACGAAACCTCAAGCCGGATCAGGGTGGCTGCCCCACACGCTTGATCTCCCACTCCAAGTTCACGCCACCAAACGCCATCACGCGGCGACGCACCTCTTCGCCAAGCGTTTCAATGTCATGCGCCGTGGCCTTGCCACGGTTGATGAGGAAATTGCAATGCTTGTCCGACATCTGGGCGTCGCCGACCGCGAGGCCTCGGCAGCCGGCGGCATCGATCAACTGCCAGGCCTTGCCGCCGGGCGGGTTCTTGAAGGTCGAGCCGCCGGTCCGCTCCCGGATCGGCTGCGAGGCCTCGCGCGCCGCCGTGATGCGGTCCATTTCGCCGAGAATCTCGACCGGGTCGCCGGGCCGTCCCTGGAACCGGGCTTCGGTGAAGATCACCGAGGCGGGCGCGGAACAATGGCGATAGCGAAAGCCCATCTCGGCGTTCGAGAACGTCCGGATGGTTCCGTCGCGGTCGACGCCGCGTGCCTCGATCAGCACGTCCTTGGTTTCGCCGCCATGCGCGCCGGCGTTCATGCGCAGGGCGCCCCCGATGGAGCCCGGGATGCCGCGGAGGAAGGCAAGGCCGTCGACCGCCGCGTCGGCCGCGGCGCGCGCCACCTTGACGTCCGGCACGGCCGCGCCGGCCCGGACCTTATGACCGGGCTCGACCGTCACGGCACCGAAGCCGCGGCCGAGCTTGATCACCACACCCGCTACGCCGCCGTCGCGCACGATGATGTTGGACCCGAGTCCGAGCGGCATCACCGGCACTTCGCCAGGGATGCGCTCCATCGCATAGGCGAGATCGTCCTCGTCGGCCGGCACCACCAGGACGTCGGCGGGCCCGCCGACGCGGAACCAGGTCAGCGATGCCAGGGGATCGCCGGCGCTCAGTCGGCCGCGGAAGTCGGGGAGGAGGAGGCGGAGGCGGTCGACGAGGCCAGTGCTGCCTCCCCCCATCGTCATCGTGCGTCCCCCTCGGCCAACTCGCCTGGTAGCGCGTAGGCCCATTGCGTGATGTTGCCGGCCCCGAGGCACACCACGTAGTCGCCTGGCTTGGCAAGACCGCGGACGATGCCGGCCAGAGCGCCCGGCTCGTCGAGCGCGATTACGTTGCGGTGCCCGTGGGCCTTGATGGCGGCCGCGAGGTGGTCGCGGTCGATCCCCGTGATCGGGCTTTCGCCGGCCGCGTAGACGTCCGCCACCACCACGGTGTCGGCATCGTTGAAGCAGGTGGCGAAATCGTTGAACAGGAACTTCAGGCGGGAATAGCGGTGCGGCTGCACCACGGCGATCACCTGGCTTCGCGTCGAAGCGCGGGCAGCCCGCAGCACGGCCGCGATCTCGACGGGATGGTGGCCATAATCGTCGAAGATAGCGGCGCCATTCCACTCGCCGACCCGGGTGAAGCGCCGCTTCACGCCGCCGAAGCCGCGCAGCGCGGCCCGGATCGTCTCGGTCGGCACCTTGAGTTCGATCGCCACCGCGATGGCGGCCGTGGCGTTCAGCGCGTTGTGATGCCCCGGCATGGGCATGACCACGTCCTCGATGTAAGTGGCGGCCGAGGTCTTGCGGTCGCGCACCAGGACGTTGAAGCGCGAGGCGCCGCCCGCGAGATCCACATCGAGCAGCCGGACGTCGGCCTGCGGGTTCTCGCCATAGGTGACGACGCGGCGATCCTCGATGCGGCCGACGAGCTCCTGGACCACGGGATGGTCGAGGCACATCACCGCGAAGCCGTAGAACGGCAGATTCTCGACCAGCGTCCGAAAGGCTGTCTTGATGGCGTCGAAGGTCCCGAAATGATCGAGATGCTCGGCGTCGATATTGGTGATGACGGCGACGTCGGCGGGCAGCTTGAGGAAGGTGCCGTCGCTCTCGTCGGCCTCCACCACCATCCAGTCTCCCTCGCCGCGCCGGACGTTGGTGCCGTAGGCGTTGATGATGCCGCCGTTGATCACGGTGGGGTCGAAGCCGCCGGCATCGAGCAAAGTGGCGATCAGTGAGGTCGTCGTGGTCTTGCCGTGGGTGCCGGCCACCGCCACGCAGGCCCTGAGACGCATGAGTTCGGCCAGCATCTCGGCCCGGCGCACGACGGGCAGCCGCCGGCTGCGGGCGGCGCTGAGTTCCGGGTTGTCGCGCCGGATTGCGGTCGACACCACGACGACCTCGGCATCGCCGAGGTTGGCGGCGTGGTGGCCGATGGCGATGGCGATGCCTTTTTCGCGCAGCCGCTCCACATTGGCGCCCTCGGTCGCGTCCGATCCCTGGACCTTGTAGCCGAGGGTGTTCAGCACCTCGGCGATGCCCGACATGCCGATGCCGCCGATGCCGACGAAATGGATGGGGCCGAGTTCGCGCGGCAGCTTCATGCGTTCAGGATCCCTTGGCGACGCCCTCCGCCACGGCGACCACCACGTCGGCAAGTCGCTCCGCCGCGTCGGGACGGCCGTCGTGGCGGGCCGCGCCGGCACGCACTAGCAGTTCCGCGGGATCGTTCAAGATGCGGGTGAGTTCGCCGGCCAGCCAGTCGGGCGTGAACAGGGATTGCTCGCGCACCACGGCGGCGCCACTCTTCGCCATGAGTGCCGCATTGGCGGCCTGGTCCTGGTCGAGCGCGTGCGGGAAGGGGACCAGCACGGCGGCGCGCCCGATCACCGCCAGTTCGCTGACCGTCGACGCACCGGCCCGGGCAACGACGAGATGGGCGGCCGCGATCCTGGCCGGTAGATCGGCGAAGAAAGGCGCGATCTCGGCCGCCATGCCGAGCCCGGCATAGGCCTCGCGCACCCGCGTCTCGTCTTCGCCTCGGGCCTGTTGGACGATGGCGAGACGCTGACGTCCCGCAGCGTCGAGGCGTGCCACCGCGGCCGGCACGATGTCGGACATGACGCGGGCGCCTTGCGACCCTCCGGTGACCAGCAGGTTGAGAACCCCATCCGGCGTCATGGTCAGCATGGCGGTCCGCGCGGCCGCGAGCACGGCCGGGCGCACGGGGTTGCCGGTGAAGGTCGTCCTGGCGCCAACGGCGTCCGGCGTCCCGCCGAGCGCGGGAAATCCGGTGGCGATCCGGGTGGCCCGATTGGCCACGAAGCGATTGGCCTTGCCCATCACGGCGTTCTGCTCGTGCAGCACGATGGGGACGCCACGGATCGAAGCCGCGACGATGGGCGGCACGGTGGGATAGCCGCCGAAGCCGACCACGGCGGCCGGGCGGATCCTGCCCATCATGCGCCAGGCCGCCAGCACGCCCCGCGACAGCTGGGCGGCGGCGGCTGCCTTGGCGACCGGCGACCCGCCGCGCGGGGTGGCCGAGGGCACGGCGTGAAGCGCACGGGCTGGGAAATCCGCACCGTAGCGCAGGGCCCGGTCGTCGGTCATGAGTTCCACGGCGACGCCGCGGGCCGCGAGCGCCCGCGCCAGGGCTTCGGCCGGGAACAGGTGGCCGCCCGTGCCGCCCGCGGCGAGCAGGATCGGCCGGCCGGCGAAGGGTCCGTCGCTCAAGGCGAGCCGGCCAGGATGGCGCCCTCCGACGCGTCGTCCTTGCGGCTGGGAACCGGGTCCATCACGGCGGCGCGCGGGCGGCGGCGCGTCACGGCGATCAGGAACCCCATGGCGAGGGCCAGCGAGATCATGGAGGAGCCGCCGTAGGAGATGAAGGGCAGCGTCATGCCCTTGGCCGGCATCAGGTGCAGGTTGACCGCCATGTTGATGCAGCTCTGGATGCCGAACAGGATCACGAGGCCGGCGGCCGCGAACCGACAGAAGGGATCGTCGTTGCGCGAGGCTTGAAGCAGGCCCCGCAGCACCACGAAAGCGAAGAGGCCGGCCAGCGCCATGCAGAACAGCAGGCCGAATTCCTCGCCCGTGACCGCGAAGATGAAGTCGGTATGGGCGTCCGGCAGAACGCGCTTCACCGTTCCCTCGCCCGGGCCCTTGCCGAGCCAGGAGCCTGATACGAAGCTTTCGACGGCGGTGTCGACCTGGAACGTATCGGTGGCGCCCGGTCCGTTCGAGGGGTCGAGGAAGTGCAGGATGCGGTCCCGGACGTGGGGCACGAACTTATAGGCGACGAGGACGCTCGTGGCCCCGAGTCCACCGATGCCCGCCACCCAGAACCAATGCAGGCCCGCCATGAAGAACAGGGCCGCCCAGACCAGCGAGATCAGCATGGTCTGACCGAAATCGGGCTGCAGGATCAGCGGCACGACGGTGAGCGGTAGCAGCAGCAGGGCCAGGATGTTGCCCGGCACGTCGCGTCGGCGCGCGCCCTCGGAGAAGGCCCAGGCGGCCAGGATCACGAAGGCCGGCTTGATGAATTCCGATGGCTGAACGCCGAAGATCCAGCGCTTGGCGCCCTTGACCTCGTGGCCGAACACGAGGGCCGCCCCGATCAGGATCATGCTGCCGATGAATACGGCCAGCGCGGCCCGGCGCACGTCGCGCGGCGACAGGAACGACGTCGCCAGCAACAGGCAAACGGACGGCACCAGGAACATCACCTGGTGATGGACGAAGTAGAACGTCGAGAGCCCGAGCCGCTCGGCCACGGGCGGGCTCCCGGCCATGGTGAGCACGATGCCGAGCACCACCAGCAGGCCCAAGGCCGCCAAGAGGTAGCGGTCGATCGTCCACCACCAGTTGGCGAAGGTCGAGCGTTCGGCGCGCGAGATCATGCGGGTCTCCTCGAAACGGGCCGCGTCAGGATGGGAGCGCCGACACGAGGGCGCGGAAAGCGTCGCCGCGCGCCTCGAAACTCCTGAACTGGTCGAACGACGCGCAGGCCGGGGACAACAGCACCACCGCCCCGTTGCCCGGGGCTTGCCGGGCGTCGGCCGCGGCCGCCGCGACGGCCCGCTCCAACGTGCCGCATCGCCGCGACAGGACCCGGCCCTGCAGCGTCGCCGCGAAAGCATCGGTCGCTTCGCCGATCAGGTAGGCGCGCTGGATCCGGTCGAACAAAGGCGACAGGCTCTCGATGCCGCCCGCCTTGGGCACGCCGCCCAGGATCCAGTAGATGCGGTCGAAGCAGAGCAGCGCCTTCTCGGCGGAATCGGCATTGGTCGCCTTGGAATCGTTGACGAAGAGCGCGCTGCCGATACGGCCGACCTCTTCCATGCGGTGCGGCAGACCCGGGAAGGTGTCGAGGCCGTGCTGGATCACATGGGCATCGGCGCCCCGCAGCCCGAGCAGATCGGCGGTGGCGGCCGCGAAGCAGGCATTCTGGGCATTGTGCCGGCCCCGCAACGTGGCGATGCCATGGATCCCGCCGAGGATCCGGGGAGCGCCGTCGTAGGGCCGCATCAGGACCATGTCGGAGGCGCTGAGCGATACGCCCGTCGGCAGGTCCTGCCGGACCGACACGGGGTAGTGCCGGCCTGAAGGACCCCGTTCCCGCACGTGCCGGCGCATCTCGTTTTCCACTGCTCGCCCATAGATGTCGGCGCTTGCGGGATCGTCGACGCTCGTGAGCGACCATGCGGACCGCGCGATCAGCCTCTCCTTCACGGCCGCGTAATTCTCGAAGCTGCCGTGGCGGTCGATATGGTCGGGGCTGAGGTTGAGCAGCATGCCGACCGTGGGAGCGAGGCTCGGCGCGAGATCGATCTGGTAGGACGAGACTTCGAGCACGTGCAGGCGGCCCATGGCGGGCGGTTCCAGGGCCAAGGCCGCCGTGCCGATGTTGCCCCCCATCTCGACATCCCAACCGGCGGTCCGGAAAAGATGCGCCACGAGGGCCGTGGTGGTGGACTTGCCGTTGGTACCCGTGATGGCGACCAACGGGGCGCCAGGTGCCATCGCGGCCCGCTCGCGGCTGAAGAGTTCGATGTCGCCGATGATCTCGACCCCTGCAGCGGCCGCCAGCCCGGCCGACCAGTGAGGCTCGGGATGGGTGAGCGGGACACCGGGGGTGAGCACCAATGACGATATGCGGGACCAGTCGAGGCCGTGGAGGTCCGACACCGCGTGACCCGCGGCCCGGGCGCGGTCGCGGGCCGGCGCGGCGTCGTCCCACACCGTCACGCTGGCGCCGCCGGCCCTCAAAGCATCGGCCGTGACAAGGCCCGAGCCGCCGAGCCCGAACAGGGCCAGCGTCCTTCCGGCGCAATGCGTGACGGGCGTCATCCTCAGCGCACCTTCAAGGTCGACAGGCCGAGCAGGGCGAGCACGAAGGAGATGATCCAGAACCGCATGACGATCTGCGGCTCGGACCAGCCGAGCTGCTCGAAATGGTGATGGATCGGCGCCATGCGGAACACCCGCTTGCCGGTCAGCTTGAAGGACCCGACCTGGACGATCACCGACAACGCCTCGACCACGAACAGGCCGCCCACGATCAAGAGCACGATTTCGTGTTTGATGGCGACCGCCACGGTGCCGAGCAGGCCGCCCAGGGCAAGCGAGCCAGTGTCGCCCATGAAGATCTGCGCCGGAGGCGCGTTGAACCACAGAAAGCCGATGCCGGCGCCGATCACGGCCCCGGCCACCACCAGCAGTTCCCCGGTGCCGGGCACGTGGTTGATGCCGAGGTAGGTGGCGTAGAGCAGGTTACCCGTGAAATAGGCGATCACCCCGAAGGTTCCGGTCGCCACCATGACGGGCACGATGGCGAGGCCGTCGAGGCCGTCGGTCAGGTTCACGGCATTGCCGAAACCCACCACGATGAAGGCGCCGAAGACGATGAAGAACATGCCGAGATCGAACAGGTACCCGTTGATGAAGGGCAGGGCCAGCCCCGTGGTGCTGCTGGGACCCACCGCCGTCATGGCCCAACAGGCCACCACCGCGATCAGGGCCTCGATCGCGAGCCGCGCGCGGCCCGAAAAACCCGCGTGGCTCTGGCGCGTCACCTTGAGGTAATCGTCGTAGAAGCCGATCATGCCGAAGCCGAGCGTGACCAGGAGCGTGATCCACACATAGGGGCTGCGCGGGTTGGCCCAGAGCAGGGTCGACACGACGAGCCCCGACAGGATCATCAGGCCGCCCATGGTGGGCGTGCCCTTCTTGGTCAGCAGATGCGATTGCGGGCCATCGACACGGATCGGCTGCCCCTTGCCCTGCTTCAACCGTAGCGCCGCGATGATGGCCGGACCGAAGAAGAATACGAACAGCGCCGCGGTCCCGGTCGCGCCGATGGTCCGAAACGTCAGGTATCGAAACAGGTTCAGCGGGCTGAAATAGCCGGAGAGTTCGGTAAGCCAGGTGAGCATCGTGGTCCTTAGTGGCCCGCGCCCGCGGGTGTGTCCGCAGACGTCGGCGCGCCCCGGAAACGCTCCTTCAGGGCGGCGACGAGAGGGCCCATGCGGCTCCCGTTGGAGCCCTTCACCATCACGACGTCGCCCGCCCGGATGCTGTCCGCGAGGGGCCCCTCGATAACCGGGGCGCTCTCGCCCCACAACCCTTGCACTGCGGCGGGTAGCGTCCTGAACAGGCCCTGACAGAGGGGTCCCGCCGCGAAGACGAGGCCGACGGCATTGTCGAGGATGTCGTCGCGCAGCGCCTCGTGGAGCGTTTCGGCCTCGGGGCCGAGCTCGCGCATGTCGCCCAGCACCGCGATGCGGCGGCCCGCTCCCTCCGGTGCGCTGGCCCCCAGCAGTCCCAGCGCTGCCCGCATGGAGGTGGGGTTGGCGTTGTAGCTCTCGTCGATCAGGGTGAACGCGCCGTCCGGCGCTTGCAGGACCGAGCGGGCGCCGCGACCCTGACCGGCCGTGAACCGCCCCAAGGATCCCGCGGCCTCTTCGAGGTCGACGCCGGCCGCCTTGGCGGCCAGCAAGACGGCGAGCGCGTTGAGCGCGAAGTGGTGGCCGGGCGCCCCCAGTCGGAACCCGATATGCCGGCCCAAGATCGTGGCCGAAACCTCCGATCCGTCCGCCGTCGCCACGCAGCTCTCGAGCCGTGCATCCGATTGCGCATGCTCGCCGAAGGTCACGATATGGCGGGCCGGCGAGGCTTCGGCGCGCATTCGCAGCCGATCGAAGGTTCCGACATCGCGGTTGATGATGGCGAGCCCGCCCGCCGCCACCCCCGTAAAGATCTCGGCCTTGGCGTCCGCGATGCCGTCGATCGACGGGAAGTTTTCGAGGTGGACCGGTGCCACATTCGTCACGACGGCGATCTGCGGCCGGACCTGCGCCACCAGCGGCTCGATCTCGCCGGAATGGTTCATGCCAATCTCGAAGATGCCGAACCGGACCTCGGCCGGCATGCGGGCCAACGTGAGCGGCACGCCCCAGTGATTGTTGTAGGAGGCGACCGATGCGTGCGTGGGCCCGGCATCCGACAGAACGAGGCGCAGGGCCTCCTTGGTCGATGTCTTGCCGACGGACCCTGTGACCGCCACGATGCGAGCGGTCGAGCGGTCGCGCCCGGCGCGCCCGAGCCGCTCCAGCGCGCCCAGAACGTCCCGCACGACATAGAGGCAAGGCAGCCCTTGCAGAGCCACCGCATGGTGCTCGTCGACCACGGCCGCCGCCGCCCCGGCCGCGAAGGCCGCCCGAACGAAGTCGTGCCCGTCGTTGGCCTCGCCCCGGATCGCGAAGAAGAGTTCGCCGCCCTTGATGGTCCGGGTGTCGATCGAGATACCGCCGACGCCGAGCGGCGGCCTGCCGCTCACCCGCGCGTCGAGTGACGCCACGAGGCCGAGACCGGACCAGAGGGGGGCAGCGGTCACGCCGTGATGCTCCGAATGGCGGTCGCGACCGCCACGGCGTCGGAAAACGGCAAGGTCACGCCGCCGGCCGTCTGACCGGTCTCGTGGCCCTTGCCGGCCACGACCAGCACGTCCTCCCGCTCCAGCATGGCGACCGCGGCCGCGATGGCGGCGGCGCGGTCGCCGATCTCCCGCGCACCGGGAGAGGCCGCCAGGATCGCGGCCCGGATCGCGGCTGGATCCTCCGATCGTGGATTGTCGTCGGTCACGATCGCGACATCGGCGAGGCGCGCGGCGATCTCGCCCATGATCGGGCGCTTGCCGGGGTCGCGGTCCCCGCCGCAGCCGAACACGAGGATGAGCCGCCCCGCCGCATGGGGCCGCAGCGTGGTGAGGACGCTGTCGAGCGCATCGGGTTTGTGGGCATAATCGACGAAGACCGGTGCGCCGCGGCAGGTACCGACATGTTCGAGGCGCCCGGGTGCCCCGGCCAAACGTTCCAGCGCCGCGAAGACTGCGTCGGCCGGAGTGCCGGTCGCGATGCAGAGGCCGGCTGCCACGAGCGCGTTCGAGACCTGGAACGCGCCGGCGAGCGGCAGGCGCAGGTCGTAGGTCCGACCGTCATGGCCGAGGGTCAGTCGCGTCGCGAAGCCGTCCGGCTCGGATGACAGGAGCCGGATGCCGTCGCCGCGCCGGCCGACGGTGAGGACCGCGAGTCCACGGCCCCGGGCAGCCGCGACGGCGCGGTCGGACGCCGAATCGCCGCCGCCGTCACGGTCGGTCGCCACGACGGCAGGCTGGCCCGGTGCCAGCAGGTCAGTGAACAGACGGAGCTTGGCCGCGAGATAGTGTTCGGTGGAGCGATGGTAGTCGAGGTGGTCGCGCGACAGGTTCGTGAAGGCGCCGGCCGCGAGCCTCACGCCATCGAGACGGCGCTGGTCGAGGCCGTGCGACGAGGCCTCGAGCGCGAGATGGGTGACATCGGCGCGCGCCAGACCATCGAGGTCGCGGTGGAGCGCGATCGGGTCGGGGGTCGTGAGCGTGCCATGCGGTCCGTCGGGCAACGTGCCCTCGGGCGCCACGATACCGATCGTGCCGAGCGAGGCGGCCCTGGCGCCCGTCGATGCCCAGATCTGGCGGACGAAGCTCGTCACCGAGGTCTTGCCACTCGTTCCGGTGACGGCCGCGATGGTTCGGGGCTGACAGGGGTAGAAGCGCGCCGCCGCGACCGACAGTGCCCGCCGGACGTTCGGCACGGAGATCCAAATCGCGTCGTCCAGGCCGTCGGGCCTGCACTCCGCCACGATCGCCGAGGCACCGGCCGATAGAGCCTGGGGCACGTATGCGAGGCCATCGGCCAGCGTACCGGGAACGGCGAAGAACACGAAGCCGGGCTTCACGGCCCGGCTGTCGGCCGTGATGCCGGCCACGGCGACGCTGCGACGCGCCTCCAGCACGGCGCCCGGCAGGAGTTCCGCCAGCGTCATCGCAGGGCCGTCTCCATGCCGATCCCGAGCTTCGCGACACTCGGAAAGGGTGACGTCGGCAGGGTGAGGTTCGGCGGCAGGTTCAGCAAGGGCGCGACCCTTTCCATGATCTTGCCGCAGACCTCCCCCGAGTTCCAGGCCGCCGTATGGAACCCATACGTGCCTTCCGCCGCCTGCGGATCCTCCATCATGACGAAGAACAGGTATTTGGGCTTGTCGGCCGGTACGATGGACATGAACGTCGTATTGACCCGGTCCTTGGAATAATGGCCGTGGATGATCTTGTCGGCCGTTCCGGTCTTGCCGCCGGCGAAATAGCCGGGGATGTCGATCTTCTTGGCAGAGCCGAGCGTGGCGTTGACGCGCATCAGATAGCGCAGCGCTTCCGAGACTTCCGGCCGGACGACCTTGGGGAAATCGGCCCGGACGTCCGACGAGTCCCGCTTGAGGAAGGTCGGCGTGATCAGCGAGCCGCCGTTGACCAGCGCCCCGACCGCCATCATGGCCTGCAGCGGCGCCACGTTCAGCCCCTGACCGAACGCGATCGTCATGGTGTTGAGCTCGCTCCAGTGGGCCGGGACGAGCGGGCTGGCGCTCTCGGGCAGCTCCGTCTGGAGGCGGGTCAGCTGACCCATCTTCCGCAGGAAGGCCTTGTGGCCGTCCACCCCCACCATCATGGCCATGCGGGCCGTGCCGATGTTCGACGAGTGGACGAACACCTCCGGCACCGTGAGAATGCGGTGCGTGGCGTGGAAATCATGGATGGTGAAACGGCCATAGCGCAGGCTGTCGCGCGCGTCGACGGTCGAGCGCAGCGTCACCTTGTTGGCCTCGAGCGCCATGGCGATCGAGATGGCCTTGAAGGTCGAACCCATCTCGTAGACGCCGACGTTGAGCCGATTGATGTGCTGGGGATCGAGCGCGTCGACGGGGTTGTTGGGGTCGTAGTCGGGAAGGGACGTGTAGGCGATCATCTCGCCCGTGTTGACGTCCATGATGGCGGCCGAGCCGGCCGTCGCCTTGAAATGCTCGATACCCTTGGCGAGTTCCTCGCGGACCGCGAAGGTCGCCTTGCTGTCGATCGATAGCGAGATGGGCTTGAGGTCCTGCGGCTTGATGTCGAACCCGGCCCCTTTCAAATCGCCGAGCCCCTGGCCGTCGACCCACTTCTCGATGCCGGCGATGCCCTGGTTGTCGAGGTTGGTGAAGCCGATCACATGAGCCGCGACAGGACCGTTCGGGTAGACGCGCTTGTTCTCGGGCAGAAACCCGACACCGGGGAGGCCCAGGCGGTAGACCTCCCCCTGCTGTTTTTCCGTGATGCCGCGTTTGACCCACACGAAGCCCTTGCGCGACCCGATGCGGTTGCGCAGTTCGCGTGCATCGACGTCGGGAAGCACGGCGGTGAGCAGTTCCACGGCCTCATCCTTGTCGATGATGCGGCGCGGCTCGGCGAACACCGACATGGTCTTGATATCGGTGGCCATCATCTGACCGTTACGGTCGAGGAGATCGGGCCTGGCGCCTGAAACTGCGTCGGAGGCCACGGCCTTGAGGCTTTGCGGCGGCTCCTTCGAGAGCCCGAGCAGGACGAGCTTGGCGTCGATGAGCCCATAAACGCCCACGAAGGCCAGAGCGATCAGCCGCAGCCGGAAGCCGCTCTTGTCGAGCCTCGTCGAGAATACCGTGTCGAGGAAGCGCCGGGCGCGCGCAGTGCGGCTCAGAGGCGCCGGCCCGGCGGGCGCCTGGAGATCGGGAAGGCCGGTCATGCGGACACTACCTCGTGGAGGACGGCGTGGCGACGCCGACGCCTGCGTGCTTGTCGGCCGGAGTCGCGGTCGGCTCGCCGAGACCGAGCGATTCGAGCTTGCGGCCGATGGAATCGACCTTGGGCGGCGGGTTGGGCAAGGTCGAGGCGTCGACAATCTGGTCGAGCGACAATCGTTGCAGATTGAGGCCGCGACCGGCCAGGGACGCGAGGCGGTCGGGCCGGGTCAGGATCGCCCATTCGGCCCGCAGACGCTCGATGCCGTCCTGCTCGGCCCCGATCAGATGGCGGGTCTTCAGGATCTGCTCGGCATAGAGAATGGTCTCGTATTTCACCGAATAGGCGAACACGGCCGCGCCGATCAGCACCGCTACCGCGAGCACATTGAGGATCCGCCACATGGCTCAGGCTCCCATTCGGAATGGCACTGTGACGGCGGCCCGTGCGGCTGGATCAGGCGGCCAGGCGGGCGCCTCGGTTCGGCGGCCGACCCTCAATTTGGCCGAGCGTGACCGCGGGTTGCCGGCGACTTCCGCCTCCCCCGGCACGACGGGCTGCTTGCCCTCGAGCGCGAAGGACGGGGCCTGGCGGGCCGCACCGGCCGGCCGATGGCGCGAACCGGCGTCCCCACGACCCGAACGGCCCTGGAGAAAGCGCTTCACGATGCGGTCCTCGAGCGAGTGGAATGTGACGACAGCCAGGATGCCGCCCGGCGCTAGGCACCGTTCTGCGGCTTCGAGGCCGTCGTGCAACTCGCCAAGCTCGTCGTTCACGGCGATGCGCAGCGCCTGAAAGGAGCGCGTGGCGGGATGGATATCGCCCGGCTTGCCCGGCACGACTCGGGCGATCATCTCGGCCAAGGCCTTGGTCGACGTGAAGGGTAGGCTCCTGCGGTCGAACGCGATGGCGCGCGCGATCCGCCGCGAAGCCCGCTCGTCGCCATAGCGGTACAGGATGTCGGCCAGATCCTCTTCCGAGGCACCGTTGACGATGTCGGCGGCGGTGGGCCCCTCGCGGCCCATGCGCATGTCGAGCGGGCCATCGAAGCGGAACGAAAAACCGCGCTCGGCCTCGTCGAACTGCATCGACGAGACGCCGATGTCGAACACGATACCGTCGAGCGGCGGCAGCGAGAGGTGTCGGGCGACGGCGTCGATCGTGCCGAAACGGGCTTCGACCAGAGTCAGGCGCGGCTCGGTGGCCGACAAAGCCTCCCCGGCCGCAAGGGCGTCGGGATCTCGGTCGAGCGCGACGACGCGCGCGCCGGGTTCGGCCAGGATCGCGCGCGCATACCCGCCCGCCCCGAAGGTGCCGTCGAGATAGATTCCGTCCGCGCGCACCCGCAGGGCCGCGATGGCCTCCGCTCGGAGCACGGGGTGATGTCGCATCGGTCCGCCGGCGGCGAGGGTTTCCCCTGCGCCGCGATCCGACATCAGTCCCGTGCTCCAGGAGGCTGCAGTGGCGTCGTCGACGTCGCCGCATGTCTGGAGCTGAGCTGGTGTCGGTGATCGCGCACTCGGCGTCTGGCCTCTTCCAAATGCGCGCGAAACCTGCTCGGCTCCCAGATCTGAAACTTGTGCCCCTGGCCCACGAAGGTCACCTCGGTGGTGATCCCCGTGTGCCGCTTCATGGTTTCGGTCAGGATGACACGGCCTTCCCCGTCGAGCTTCGGCACCTCGCTTTCCCCGTAGAGCGTGGCCGCATAGGCGTCCCGTTCTTCCGAGTAGGGCGAAAGCGGCGCCATCAGCGCGTCGATCTCCCGGAGCAGGGCGTTCCCGCCGCAATCCAGAGCCTCCGCGTAAAGCGACGGGTAGACGTACAAGCCTTCGAAACCGTCCCGCGCCATCACCGCCCGGAATGGCGCCGGGATCGAGACGCGACCCTTGGCATCCAACCGATTGGTGTAGGTCGAGACGAAGCGATCCAAAATCCCCTCTATCCCGGTTGACACCGTCAGGCTTGCCCGTGGCGGCCAAGTGCGCGCTTCCCATCCAATGACGGTGCTTCGCGAACTGGCTTCGGGGAACGCTTGACGGGATGGCTTGGGATACCATGGGACCTCATGGGCGTCAATCACGGCTCCCGCGCGCGACCTGGGGAGCCAGCATCGATTAGTCGCCGCTTAGGGTTAAGAAGCCGTTGCTGGATTGCCCAGCATCCGACGTCGAACGTGGCGAGACGCAGGGCCCGACAGCGACGATCAGAGCTTCGGGGATCCTGGATCATCCGTCTGCTGCGACGGAATAATCCTTAATTCCCGTCAGTTACGCTGGTTTTATGCGAATCGAGTGGTGGTATTGGCCCGGCCAGTGCGGCCCCACGCCCGCCCATGGCGATGCGCCGGCGCAGGGAATGGGACCCACCGTGCGGCTTATCCACAGGTGGCCTGATTGCCGCTGCCGCCAGGGCGGGTCAACTCGTGACGACGACGCCGAGGACGTGCACGGAGGCGCGCCGTCCGAAGTCCTCAGCGATCGATCCGCAAGCTGGTGGGAGAAGATCCCATGCGAGCCGCTCGGGGCACGCGCCTCGATCCGGGTCCGTCGACTCGCGTCGGTGTTTGGCCGAGGGCGAGATAGAGTGGTGCCAGCCGGCCTATAAGCCGGGTTCTGTAGGGCGCGGAAGCGCTAGCTTCCGCACGTGACGGCCATTCCTCTGGGGAGGCCGTTGCCGGCCGCCTCGAGCAATCAACCCGGGCGACAGCCCGGAGACGGGTTGGACCAGGCCTGGCTGGGCCAGGTCGGGTCCCGTCGCCCCTATTCGATCTTGCTCCCGGTGGGGCTTGCCATGCCGTCGACGTTGCCGCCTCCGCGGTGCGCTCTTACCGCACCCTTTCACCCTGACCCGAATGCCGGCGAGCCGGTTCGGGCGGTCTGCTTTCTGTGGCGCTATCCCTGGGGTCACCCCCGCCGGACGTTATCCGGCACCGTATCTCCGTGGAGCCCGGACTTTCCTCCGCGCTCGCGCGCGACGGCCGTCCAGCCGACTGGCCTGGCCGGCGTAGCCCGTGCGGGGCGGGGAGGCAACCCGCGTGGCGCTCGCGACCTGTGACGTGCTACGGTCGGCGATGGCCTGCTTTGGTGTGTTGCCGTCCGACATGGGCTGTTCAGCGCAGATCGACACCGTATGCCTACGCCCTCGGCGCAAACTTTCCTCAGGTATGAGCTGTTAGGCGCATCGAGGAGGATGACATGATCCGGATCGTTTCGCTGGTTGCCCTCGCTGCCGCAACCCTGCTTCCGGCCACCCCGGCTGCGGCGCAGAAGTCCTGGAGCGGCGACAACTCCGACGAACAGCAGCGCATTGCGGATGAGTTCCGGTTCAAGGGCTCTGCATGCGACGCGCCAGCCTGCCACAATAACCCCGAGGGCATCTATCCGGACTCGGCCGGAAGCATTGGCTCGACCAGCCAGTCCGTTCCTGCCGCCGGCACTACGGGATCGCAGAACAGCCCGCAGGGACAGGCCGCGGGGCGTGCCAACATCACGTCGAGGTCGCAATCGGTCCCTGCAGCCGGGACCTATGCGTCCCCGATCCATTGAGGGTCGAGGTGCTTGCACGGCGTTCGTCCGCAAGCCGCTGCGTGACCCTCCCGACGCCTGCCCAGGTCGGGCCGGAGACCGGGTCCAACCTCCATCCGGCTCGACCCGGCAAGTGGGCACCACAACCGCGCGCCGGTAGCGGTGAGTTCAGCGGTTTCGTCGAGACGCCTGTCAGACCAGCACGGGCTGGGCGACGCGCCCCTTGGAACCGAACACCCTCAGATAGCGCTCGACCTCGTCCGGGCGTCCGAGCGCCTTCAGCGGGTTGTCGGAGAGTTTCACGGCCGGGCGCCCGTCGACCTCGGTGATCTTGCAAACCAGCGATATGGCCTTGAGTCCCCCGTTGGGCGTCGGGGCGCAGCCCTCGAAATCGTTGGTGAGGTTGGTGCCCCAACCGAAGCTCATGCGGACGCGGCCGTGGAAATGGGCATAGGTTTCCTCGATGGTGTCGACATCGAGCGCGTCCGAGAAGACCAGAAGCTTGTCGCGGGGGTCCCGGCCCCTGGCGCGCCACCAAGCTATCACGCTCTCGCCCCCCTCGATGGGTGGCGCCGAGTCCGGGCGGAAGCCGGTCCAGTCGGCGACCCAATCGGGCGCGTCACGCAGGAAGGGCTCGGTCCCGAACGTGTCGGGGAGCACGATGAGCAGATTGCCGCCGTAGTATTTGCGCCAATCGGCCAGGACCTGGTAGGGGGCACGCCGTAAGGCCGCGTCGTCCGGGGCCAGCGAGGCCAGCACCATCGGTAGTTCATGGGCGTTGGTGCCGAGTGCTTCGAGGTCATTATCCATGGCGAGCAGCACGTTGCTGGTGCCAGTGAAGGCCGATCCGAGCCCTTCCTTCAGCGCCTCGACACACCAGCGCTGCCACAGAAAACTATGGCGCCGGCGCGTGCCGAAATCCGATATCCTCAGGTCGGGCAGGGCGCGCAGCCGTTCGACCTTGTCCCACAACTTGGTCTTGGCCCGGGCATAGATGACGTCGAGCTGAAAGCGGCCGAGGCCCTTCAGGGCCGCGCGCGAGCGAAGCTCGTTGATGATCGCGAGGGCCGGGATCTCCCATAGGGTAACGTCCACCCAGGATCCGGAGAAGTGCAACTCGAACTGGCCGTCCTTTCGAGCGAGGTCGTAGTCGGGCAGGCGGTAATCCGCGAGCCAGTCCAGAAAAGCCGATTCGAAGATGTGGGCGCGGCCGTAGAAGCTGTTGCCGGCGAGCCAGATCATTTCCTTCTTGCTGACCGTCAGCGAGCGCGCGTGATCGAGCTGGTCGCGCAACTCGGCTTCGTCGATCTCGTCGGCGATGCGGACCCGGGTGGTCCGGTTCACCAGGGAAAACGTGACCTGCTGGTCCCGGTAGAGACCCCAGATCATCTGGAGCATGAGCAGCTTGTAGAAATCCGTGTCGAGCAGGCTGCGGACGATCGGATCCAGCTTCCAGGTGTGATCGTAGACGCGCTTGGCGAGATTGATCATCGTCATGGCGGCACCTGATGCTGCCGGGGCCGAGCCACCGGTCCCGGTCTCGCGCGGGCGCATCCCCCCGTCGCCCGGCCGAGACTAGCAGGCCCACCGCTGGCTGGCGAGCCGCTGGCTGGTCCACTCTCGACGGAGACTGCTCCGCCGCGGCGAGTAAAGAGCCGGTGGTGCCCGCATGGCGCCATCACCGGCTCTCTATCACCGCCTACATCAGTGGCACTTTGCGCACCACACGCCTCTTCGAGGCGCTTCCTCCCGAGCCTTGGGCCACCCCGCAACGGAGACTTCCGTTCGTTCGGGAGTGCACCGGAACACCGGATCGTGGGACAGTCTTAGATCCCAGGCTGAGCGGAGCAGCCGTGACCAGAAGCTGGGCGGATTAGTGACGTTCAACGCCAAAATGGCGACTTAAACTACCCGTCCCGCAACCGAAGCGAGTTCAAGCTGGAGATGGTGGAAAAGGATTGCAGGTCCGGCAGCATGGCAGAGAGCCCTGGCTGGGGCTCCTCTCCACCGGTTGAGGGACGGACGGCAGACGGCATCGTTGCCCGTCACTGGACGAGTTGGGGACCGGTCGAGCGCGCGGCGTCGTTCTCCTGCATGATGCCGAGCCGACGTGCCACTTCCGTATAGGCTTCGACGAGGCCGCCGAGGTCGCGGCGAAACCGATCCTTGTCGAGCTTGTCGTTCGAGCGAACATCCCAGAGACGACAGGAATCGGGCGAGATCTCGTCCGCCACCACGATGCGCATGAGGTCGCCTTCCCAGAGGCGGCCGGCCTCCATCTTGAAGTCCACCAGCCGGATACCGACGCCTAAGAAAAGTCCGGACAGGAAATCGTTGACCCGGATGGCCAAGGCCATGATGTCGTCGATTTCCTGGGGCGAAGCCCAACCGAAGGCCGTGATGTGCTCCTCCGACACCATCGGGTCGTTGAGGCCGTCGTTCTTGTAGTAGAACTCGATGATCGAACGCGGCAGCTGCGTGCCTTCTTCGATCCCGAGACGGGTCGACAGCGAGCCCGCCGCGACATTGCGGACCACCACCTCGAGCGGAATGATCTCGACTTCCTTGATCAACTGCTCGCGCATGTTGAGCCGCCGGATGAAATGCGTCGGCACGCCGATGTTGTTCAGATGCTGGAAGATGTATTCGGAGATCCGGTTGTTCAGAACACCCTTGCCGTCGATGATCTGGTGTTTCTTCGCATTGAACGCTGTGGCATCGTCCTTGAAGTGCTGGATGAGGGTTCCGGGCTCAGGCCCCTCGTAAAGGACCTTGGCCTTGCCCTCATAAATGCGACGACGGCGATTCATTGGGGTCAACCGGGGCTTGAGGAAATCCATGGGTCGGCCGGGCTCCTAGTCATCCTCGCCCGATCGGCTCGCGCGAAGCGTTACAGTCACGAAGCCGCTGAACGGCACAGGACATCGTTCGCCCGGAGCAGCCGACCACGTTTCAGCGTAGCGGATTGCTTGCACCCGCACAACGCCGGTACATCCGAGCCCGCGCACCCTCGCCGAAGGGCCGCAACTCACGGACGTCCGGATGATTCCATCGGGCGCAAGGGGGCTCGATGTTGACCGGTTTATTTGGGAACCGGGCATCTCTCCCGCAAGACATGCGTTCAGCACACATGGGGCGCCGCGCCGGGTCTGGCCCACGGGGGCCATGGGGAAGAGGCTGAGCAGAATGACAACCTTCGACGATCGGGAAAGAGCTTTCGAGAACCTTTTCGCCCACGATCAGGACTTGGCCTTTCGCGCACAGGCGCGGCGCAATCGCGAGATCGGGTTGTGGGCCGCTCACCAACTTGGCCGGTCGGGCGCGGAGGCCGACGCTTACGCGGCCGAGATCCTGATGACGTCGATCGAGAAGGGCGGCACGGACGCGCTCGTGGCAAGGCTCAGACAGGATCTCGAGCAGCACGGCCTCGCTGTCTCGGACCATCAAATCCGTCGTCGGCTGGACGAACTCCTCGCCGAGGCGGTGGATTATGTGAAAAGGCGATAACGTCGGGGGCTGCGCCACGGGCGTCTCGGCTGACGGCATGGATTGAGCGGGGACGAGCCCAGCTATTGCGAGAGGGCCTCAACCGCGCGGGCAGTGCACCGTCTGCCCGAAGAAGGGATGCCTGCCTTCTCGGGTCTGGGGCGCCGACCGGGATCCGCACGTCCGATCTCGACCGTTGCTCCCGACTACCGCCGCGCGCGCTACACCCGCCGGCAGCGTCTCGCCCGCGTGCAAGCAAGGCGGACGTCCCACCGGCGAGGGCGCAGCGATCACCTCGCTGGCCCAGGAGCACCGGTCCGCCAGCGACGGGGCGGTCCCACGGCCGCCTGATTTGCCCACATTCTAGGCACATTGCTTCTTGAGCGCTGCTCGGAAGCCGGTGCTCTAGCGCCCTTCTGCAGCAACGCTTCGGCTGGCGGCGCGCCCGGATCCTGGCACGAGCCTTGAAAGAGCATGGGCACGCTTCCGCACCGGGCTGCGGTGAGGGCGCCATGTCGCACTGCCTCCGTATCTCGTCGGAGGGCCATGCCGTGGGGTGAACCGAGGAATTGCTGCGATGAAAATTGTGATGGCGATCATCAAACCCTTCAAGCTCGAGGAAGTGCGCGACGCGCTGACGGCGGTCGGCGTGCACGGCCTGACGGTGACGGAGGTCAAGGGATATGGCCGCCAGAAGGGCCACACCGAGATCTATCGTGGCGCGGAATACGCCGTGAGTTTCCTGCCCAAGCTCAAAATCGAAGTCGCCGTGCCGACCGACATGCTGGAAGCGGTCCTGGATGCCATCACGGCCACGGCCCGCACCGGCCAGATCGGCGACGGCAAGATCTTCGTCACCACCCTGGAGCAGGCCGTCCGCATCCGCACGGGCGAGACCGACGCCGACGCTCTTTGAGACATTTCGTTCCGAATGCATGCTGACCGGAGTCCATCGATGATGTCCACGAACCCGTCGCTTTCCGCGACATTGCCTCTGGCGAGGTCGCCTCGAATGCGATCGGCACTCGGTCTTGCCGCCGTGTCCCTGTTGTTGATGGCCGGTAGTGCCTGGGCACAGACCCCGACGGTCGAAGCGCCCCCGGTCGCCAACAAGGGCGACACCGCCTGGATGCTGATCGCTTCAGCCCTTGTCTTGATGATGTCGGTTCCGGGGCTGGCGTTGTTCTACGGCGGCCTGGTGCGGACCAAGAATATGCTGTCGGTCTTGAGTCAGGTTTTCATGATCGTGTCGCTGGTCGGCGTGGTCTGGGTGCTCTACGGCTATTCCGTCACCTTCACGGATGGAGGCAGCTGGACGCCCTATATCGGCGGCTTCAGCAAGGCGTTCCTGGCCGGCGTGACGCCCACCTCCACCGTCGCGACCTTCTCGAACGGCGTCGTCATCCCTGAATATGCCTACATGGTCTTTCAGATGACCTTCGCCATGATCACGCCCGCCCTCATCGTCGGTGCCTTCGCCGAGCGCATGAAGTTTTCGGCCGTGATGATCTTCATGTTCCTGTGGGTTTCGCTCATCTACTTCCCGGTGGCTCACTGGGTTTGGTATGCGGCAGCGCCCGATGACATAGCCAAAGCCGCCAAGGCGCTGGCGGCGGCCGCCGACGATGCCGCGAAGAAGACCGCCCAGGCCAACCTCGAGGCCATCCAGGCCAATGCCGGCTGGCTGTCCAGTGCTGGCGTCCTCGACTTCGCTGGCGGCACCGTGGTGCATATCGACGCCGGCATCGCGGGTCTCGTCGGCGCTCTCCTCCTGGGCAAGCGTCTCGGCTATCCGCGCGAGCCCATGCCGCCCCATTCGCTGACCATGACCATGATCGGCGCTTCGCTGCTCTGGGTCGGATGGTTCGGCTTCAACGCCGGTTCCAACCTCGAAGCGACCGGCACGACGGCGCTCGCCTTCGTGAATACAATGGTGGCGACCGCAGCCGCCGTCTTGTCCTGGCTGTTCATCGAGTGGATCTTCAAAGGCCGGCCATCCCTCCTCGGCATGGCGTCCGGCGCCGTCGCGGGGCTCGTCGCGGTAACGCCTGCATCAGGTTACGCGGGCCCTATGGGCTCGGTGGTGCTGGGCCTGCTGGTCAGCCCGCTGTGCTGGTTCTTCGTTGCGGTCGTCAAGGACAGGTTCGGCTACGACGATTCGCTCGACGTCTTCGGCGTCCACTGCATCGGTGGCATCTTCGGTGCCATCATGACGGGGATCCTGGTCGCTCCCTCGCTCGGCGGCGTCGGCCTCACCGATTACGCGAACTACGCCCATGACAATGCCGGCACCTACGACATGGGCCAGCAGGTGCTGATCCAGCTCAAGGCCGTCATCGCCACGCTGGTCTGGTCCGGCGCCGGCTCGGCCATTCTCTACTGGGTGGTCGACATGATCGTGGGGCTTCGGGTCTCGCCCGAGAAGGAACGCGAGGGCCTGGACATCTCCGAGCACAGCGAGCGCGCCTACAATTACTGACTTCGCCGGACAGGCGAGACAGCAGGGCGGTTCCCCCCGGGAGCCGCCCTGTCGACATGACCGGGAGCAACGGGGAATGCCGAAACCCGCTCATACCACCACGAGCTTCGGCTTTCGATCCAGCGCCTGCAACACCCGGCCGAGTTCCGGCCCGCGTTTCAGCACCAGTCCCGTGGACGCCACCACGGCGTAGGCACCCTGGCGCCTGGCTAGGCCGGGATCCTTCTCGACGCGATAGAGCGGCACTTCCGACGCGCGGCGGTAGATGCTGAACACCGCCTTGTCGGGCCTGAAGTCGATGGCGTAATCCCGCCATTCACCTTCCGCGACCCTGCGGCCGTACAGGTTGAAGATCTCGCGAAGTTCGTGCCGGTCGAACGACACCACGGCGCCGTTCCGGCCGGCCACCTCCGCCTGCTCCCGCCGCGATGCGAACGTCGTGACTGAACCTTTGTCGGAGCCGGTCGGTCCCGCTTCGTGCCGCCGCTGATCCGGCCTCTCGCCTTCACTCATTCCATGCCTTTCGATGATCGCGCGCAGCATGGCGTGAAGGCCCTAGCGGTTCAAGGCCGTCGCCGAAAAGGCGTGCCGTCGGCGCAAAACCGCAACTCCGCCCTGGAGGGGCCTAGGATCGGCCGCACGCGGAGGTGAAAGACGACACCGCCGCCGAGGTGGCGCCTCCGTCCCGGCTTGTCAGCCCCCCAGCCCACGGGACGGGCGTGCCGCTTCCCCGCCGCAAGGCGGGAACGCGACAGGAGACCGGCAGCGAGCCTCGGCTCCTGCCGGTCTTTTTCGTCGCATCTCAGCCTTGCAACCGTTTCGCCCAGGATCGATATCTGGTCCGCTTCGCGGAGCGGGTCTTCTTGGGCCGACCGCGCTATCTCCTGGCCGCGCCCGTCCGGAGCCGCTCATCGCCAAGTCGAGCGGCCTCCGGCGGCCGCCGCGGTCGCTCACAGCGGAAGGTTCGCGAGATCCATGACTGAGGCCGACATCCAGACCGCCACGGCGGGAGCCGCGACCGAGGACGGGACCGAGAAGAAGCCGTTCCAGGCCGACGTGTCCCGGCTCCTCGACCTGATGGTGCATTCCATCTACTCGGAGCGGGACGTCTTCCTGCGCGAACTGGTTTCCAATGCGGCCGACGCCTGCGAGAAACTGCGCTACGAGGCCATCGCCCAGCCGCAACTGACGGCGGATGGCGAGGGCTTCGTCATCCGGGTCGCGATCGACAAGGATGCCAAGACCCTGGCGGTCGTCGACAACGGGGTCGGCATGACACGGGACGACCTCGACAGGGCGCTCGGCACGATCGCAAGTTCCGGTACCAAGGCATTCCTGGACAAGATCGGACCCGGAGCCGAAGCCGAGAGCGGCAATCTCATCGGCCAGTTCGGCATCGGGTTCTATTCGGCCTTCATGGTGGCCGACAGTGTCGAGGTGCGGACCCGCCGAGCCGGCTCCGACGAGGCTTGGCGCTGGACCAGCGACGGCAAGGGCGACTACGCCGTAGCGGCCCTTTCGCTCGACGAAGCGCCCGCCCGCGGCACGCGCGTGACACTGCATCTCAACGAGGCGGCCGCGGCCGAGTTCCTGGAGCCTTACCGGGTCGAGCGACTCCTCAAGGAGCACAGCGGCGCCGTGGCGGTGCCGATCGAACTCCTCGAGAAGACGGACGGGGAGCCGCGTCGCCTGACCGACGGCGCCGCGCTCTGGGCCAAGTCGAAAAGCGACGTCAAGCCGGAAGACTATACGGAGTTCTACCGCACGCTCGCGGCGCAGTACGATGAGCCGGCCCTCACGATCCATTATCGGGCCGAAGGGCGCCACGAATATTCCGTGCTGGCCTTCGTGCCGGGTTCGAAGCCCTTCGACCTGTTCGATCCACAGCGCAAGGGCCGCGCCAAGCTCTATGTCCGCCGCGTCCTGATCACCGACGAGGCCGACCTGCTGCCGGGCTGGCTTCGCTTCGTGCGGGCCGTGGTCGACACAGCCGACCTGCCGCTCAACGTGTCGCGCGAGATGGTGCAGTCGAGCCCCATCTTTGCGGCCATTCGCAAGGGCGTCACCAACCGGGTGCTGGGCGATCTCACCAAGATGGCCGACAACGACCCGGATGGTTTCGCCAAGGTGTGGGAGAACTTCGGGGCAGTGCTCAAGGAGGGGCTCTACGAGGATCCGGAGCGGCGCGACAGCCTGTTCAAGCTGGCGCGTTTCGCCACGACGCGGCAGCCGGACGGCGGCCGCACGCTGGCCCAGTACGTGGCCGACCTCCGGCCCAACCAGACCGCGGTCTATTATCTCGTCGGCGACGACATCGCCCGGCTGAGGACGAGTCCGCAACTGGAAGGGTTCCGGGCGCGCGGCATCGAGGTCCTGCTGTTGCCCGACGCCGTCGATGCCTTCTGGGTGTCGAACGCCGCGGGCTTCGATGGCAAGCCGTTCAAGTCGGTGACCCAGGGCGCGGCCGACATCAAGGCGGTGCCGCTGGCCGAAGGCGGCGAGGAGCCCGAGGCCAAGGATGTCACGCCCAAAGTCGCAACCCTGCTGGCCTTTATGAAGCAGACTCTCGGAAACGCCGTGGAGGACGTGCGGGCATCGGACCGGCTGTCCGAGAGCCCGGCGTGCCTGATCGCGCCCGAGTTCGGCCCCGACCGGAGGCTCGAGAAGATCCTGGCCCAGCACGGCAAGCTCGGCATGCAGACCAAGCCCGTGCTTGAGATCAACCCCGGCCATCCGTTGGTGGCCGCGCTGGCCGAGCGCTTTGCCGGGGAGGGGGATCGGGTCGTCGTCGAGGACTCCGCGTGGCTCCTGCACGACGAGGCCCGTATCATGGATGGCGAGCTGCCGGCCGATGCGGCCGCCTTTGCGGCCCGCCTGCGCCGCGTCATGGAGAAGGCGGCGGGATAGGGTTTCTCGCTGGTCCCATGCCCAGCCTCATCGAAACCTTGCGAACCGCGACGGAGGCGCTCGCGGCCGCCCGCATCCCCGACCCCGAGGTGGACGCGCGCATCCTCCTCTGCGCTGCGGCCGGCATCGACCGGGTGACGCTGATCCGCCACCCGGACCTTGGGTTGGCGCCGGCCGACGCCGTGCGGCTCGACGCATGGATCTGCCGCCGCCAGCGACGCGAACCCGTGTCGCGGATCCTCGAATGCCGCGACTTCTGGGGCCTCACCCTGCGTGTGACGCCCGACGTGCTCGACCCGCGCCCTGACACGGAAACTCTGGTCGAAGCCGTGCTCGAAGGCCTGCGGGCGCGCCGCGCCGAATCTCTGCGCCTGCTCGACCTCGGGACGGGCTCGGGTGCCATCCTGTGTGCGTTGCTGACGGAGTTGCCGCGCGCCTCCGGTTGGGGGGTCGACCGTTCGGCTGCGGCTTGCCGCGTCGCCCGCGACAACCTCGCGCGTTGCGGCTTGGCGGCTCGCAGCCTCATGCTGCAAGGCGACTGGGCGGGCGCGCTGGCGATGCAGAGCTTCGACGTCGTGGTCTCCAACCCGCCTTACATCGAGACGGCCTTGATCCCCGTCCTGGACATCGATGTTCGCGGATACGATCCCGTGGCGGCTCTCGACGGCGGCCCCGACGGGCTCGCGGCCTATCGCACCCTCGCGGCCGAACTGCCCCGGCTGCTCGCGCCGGGGGGCTTCGCGGCGTTCGAGGTCGGGCGGGGCCAGGATCGCGACGTCGCCGCATTCATGACCGCGGTCGGGCTCTCGGCCATCGCAACACGCCGCGATGTGTCCGGCATCGAGCGCGTGGTGACGGGATGGAGGTGAGATCGCGACCCGCTCCCCGATGAGCTGGAGCCGCCCCGTCCTCGCAATAACTTTCCGGAGCCGTCAGGCCCGTCCGGCATCCGAGCCGTGCCGGTTCTGGCGCGCCCGGAGCAGGGCGATGCCGAGCAGTGCCAGCGCGATGACCACGAGGGAAACCCCCGTCGTCGTGGTGCCGAGCGCGTAGATCATCGGCGTGGTCGCGGTGGTGGTGAGCGCCTGGAGCTGCATCGGCAGCGTGTTGTCGGTGCCGATGGCTTGACTGGACCGCGCGATCTCGTCCCACGACAATGTGAAGCCGAACAGCGCCACGCCGACCAGCGCCGGCAGGATCAGCGGCAGCACCACATGGCGGAAGCTTTGCCAGGGGGTCGCGCCGAGGTCGCGTGCCGCCTCTTCGAGCCGCCCGTCGAAGCGGTTGAAGATTGCGAACATGATGAGCAGGCCAAATGGCAGCGTCCAGGTGAGATGGGCCGCAAGGCCCGAGGTGAAGAGCCCCATGCCGGTCGTATAGCCGTCGCTCATCCACCCCGGCCCGACCTTGATGACGGTGTCGACCAGGCGGAACAGCAGGGCGATACCGAGCGACGTGACGATCGACGGCACGATGAGGCTTGCGATAGCGACGTAGAACAGCAGGCCCTGGCCCCTGAACGTCCGGCGGTAGGCCAACCCCGCCAGGGTCGAGAGCGCGACCGTCAGCACCGTCACGACGAGGCCGAGCTCCAACGACCGCCAGAAGGCCGCGCCGATGTCGACGATGCCGCCGCCGTCCCACAGCTTGGAGAACCAGTGCGTGGAGAAGCCATGCATCGGGAAGGTGAGGCCGCCGTCCGCCCCTTGAAACGACAGAACGATGATGACGATCATCGGGCCGTAGAGGAACAGCACGTAGAGCGAGAAGAAGGCGGCCAGCAGGTAGAAGGCCGCCGAGCGCCGTTCGCCCATCGTCAGAGCTCCTTGCGGATGTCGACCACCTTGGTCAGTGCCGTGATGATGAGGAGCGTGGCGGCCAGGAGGATCACCGCATTGGCGGCGGCCGGTGGAAACTGCAGGGCGTTGAGGCGCGTCTCGATGATCTTGCCGGCCGAGGCGATCTGTTCGCCGCCCATCACGCCCACCGTGACGAAGTCGCCCATCACGATGGTGACGACGAAAATGGAGCCGATGACGATGCCGGGCTTGGCCAGCGGCACGACGACGTTCCACAGCGTCTGCCAGCCCGAAGCGCCGGCATCATAGGCCGCCTCGATCAGGCGCTTGTCGATCCGCACCATGGAGTTGAAGATCGGGATCACCATGAAGAACGTGAACAGGTGCACGAAGGCCAGCACGACTGCGAAGCGCGAGTAGAGCAGCCATTCGATCGGCGACCGCACCATACCCGCCCCGATCAGGGCCTGGTTGACGAGGCCGTTGCGCCCGAGCAGCGGGATCCACGAGATCATGCGGATCACGTTGGAGGTCCAGAACGGGACCGTGCAGAGCAGCGCCAACACGATCTGCATCCCCGACGAGCGAACATGGAAGGCCAGGAAATACGAGATCGTAAACCCTGTCACGAGCGTGATGGCCCAGACCGTCAGGCAGAGTTCCGCTGTGGTCGCGTAGGTCTTGAGAATGGTGCAGAGGCCCGGCAGCTGGTCGTAACAGCCCTCGAAAGTCTCGGCGTAAGAGCGAAGCGTGAAGGTCGGCAGGATCTCGTAGTCGTTGTAATCCCAGAAGCTCACCATGACCACGAGGCCGAGCGGCACGACGAAGAAGAGCAGGAACACGAGGCCCATCGGCATGGCCTGAAGCCATGCCGGCGGTGCCCGACCGTACCGCGGCCCGGCCGGCAGGGCGCGAGACGCGACCTCCGCCACCGCGGCAGCCGCGGGAGGAGATCCGGCGCCTGGTGCCGGTCGCGTGAGGTCGGTCACGCGGCGATGAACTCGTTCCACTTGCGGACCATGTAGTCGTTCTCGTCCATGATGGCGTTCCAGCACGCGACGGCACCCATGCGCTGCTCGAAGGAGCCGCCGTCCCGCACGGCGCCGGCCTTCTCGAGCAGCGTGCCGTCGGGCGCGTGGATGTCCTTCTCGGCCGGCTTGCCTTCCATCCAGAAGGCCCACTCGTAGGGTTCCATGTTGGCCTTGGCGGTGGACAGCACGGCCGAGTAGTAGCCCTGGCGATTGAGGTAGGCCCCGGCCCAGCCGGACAGGAACCAGTTCACGAATTCGTAGGCCACGTCCTCCTTCAAGCCCGAGACGGCTTTCGACACGGCGAAGCCGGTCGCCCAGGACCGATAGCCCTCCTTCAGCGGCTGAAACGTGCAGGCGATCCCCTTCGAACGAACCGCCGTGACGGCCGGCGACCACATGGATTGGATCACTGTCTCGCCCGACGCCATCAGGTTCACCGACTCGTTGAAGTCTTTCCAGAAGGCCCGGAACTGACCCGATTTCTTCGCGTCGGTCAGGACCCGCATGGTCAGGTCTATTTCGGCCCGCGTCATGTTGCCCTTGTCGGCATATTTGTGCTGACCGGTGGCTTCCACCACCATGGCGGCGTCCATGATGCCGATCGACGGAATGTTGAGGATGGCGGTCTTGCCCTTGAAATCGGGGTTCAGCAGTTCGGCCCAACTGTTGATCGGCCGCTTGATCAGGTCGGGCCGGATGCCCAGCGTATCCGCGTTGTAGGTTGTCGGAATGAGGGTCGCCCATTGCGTCACCTCGGGCGCGAATTTGCTCGAATGTTCCCCCTCGACGAACATCACCTTCTTGGGCGCGGTGCCCTGGTCGCCGATCCTCTTGCCATCGGGCAGTTCGCACTTGGTGATCACCGGGGTGATCTGGTCGTATTGCTTGATTTTCGTGCCGTCCATGGCCTTCAGGTTGCCGGACGGCACAAGCTTCTTCAGCGCGAAATATTCGGTGTCGACGATGTCGTAGGAGTTCGGCTGCGTGATCACGCGCTTGCTCACGTCGTCGGTCGTGACCGCGACGTACTCGATGGTGATGCCGGTGTCCTCCTTCACTTTCTTGGCGATATCGGCCGATTGGTTCACGGCGGTGCCGAGATAGCGCAGCACCTTGGGCTCCGCCGACCACACGGCGGGGAAACCCGTGATGGCGCCCGAACCGGCCGCGGCACCCGCGACCGCGCCGGCGCCCCGCAGCAGCGTTCGGCGCGAGAGCTTTACGGTCGGCTTCATGTCGTCGGTCACTGATGCTCTCCTGATGATTCGGATCAGCCGGCCTTCACCAGCCGATGGATGTCGTTGTCGTTCCAGGACACGGCGACGGGGTCGCCGGGCTGGAGCGGCATGGCGTCGAACGTGGGTTCGTCGACGGTCGCGGTGATCTCCCGGCCCTGCCCTTCGAGCAGCAGTTGGATGAAGGTGCCCTGGTATTCGACGCTGCGCACGACGGCATCGAGACCGTCATCTCGGCCCGCCGCCGGAATCCCGGCCGGCGGCCTGCGCAGTTTGAGGCGGTCGGCCCGTACCGCGAAGGCGCCGGCCGTGCCCTCGATCACGTTGTGACCGCCGATGAAGCGCGCCACGAAGGCCGTTTTCGGCGCATTGAAGAGCTCGCGCGGGCTGCAGGCCTGCTCGATCCTGCCGTTGTTCATGACGACGGCGAGGTCGGCCAGCGCCATGGCCTCGTCCTGGCTGTGCGTCACATGCACGAAGATGATGCCGAGTCGACGCTGGATGCTGCGCAACTCGACCCGCATCCTGGTGCGCAGGAAAGGGTCGAGCGCCGACAGGGGCTCGTCGAGCAGCACGATCTGGGGCTCGGTGATGAGCGCCCGGGCCAGGGCCACACGCTGCTGCTGGCCACCGCTGAGCTGGGTCGGCAGGCGCTCGCCGTAGCGCTCCATGGCCACGAGCTGCAGCATTTCGGCGGCCCGCGCCCGGCGCCTGGCCCTGTCGACGCCCTTCATCTTCAGCGAGAAGGCGACGTTGTCGATGCAGTCGAGGTGGGGAAAGAGGGCGTAGCTCTGGAACATCATCGCGGTGCCGCGACGGGCCGGCGGCAGCACCGTGATGTTGCTGGCGCCGAACACGATGTCACCCCCGCTGGCGATCTCGTGGCCGGCGATCATGCGCAACGTCGTGGTCTTGCCGCAGCCAGACGGACCGAGCAGGCAGCAGTAGGAGCCGGCCGCGATCTTGAGGTCGATCGCATCGACCGCCGCAGTGCCGGCATAGCGCTTCGTGAGCTGGATCAGTTCGAGATCCGGTTTTCGCATGACACCGTTCCGGCAGGACACGGGCGGATGTCTGCAACCCGCGTGCCAGACGGAAGGATGGGACGATTCGGCGCGAGCCTGGAGCAGCGCTCGTTCTGAGGACCCTGGGGCTGCGCCAAGAGGCCGCCGAGCTTGGCAGGGCATGCCGCTCTGACCGAACACCTCGACCAGGAACGGTCGTCCCGGCCGCGCAACTCGCGCCGGCGTCGTTGGGGTTACGGCCGGCCTGGGTTCGCCCTCGCCGAAACCGGTAGCGGCTTCCAGCCTCGCCCAAAGGGTAGGCGAGGCCACCTCCACCCTAATCCTCGGTTTGGCTCGCGATGACGAAGCTGCGGTCCGTCTGAGTCCAGATCAGCCCGAGGTCGAGGCGCTCAGCCTGATGGTATTCGACCTTGCCGGAATTGTAGATGTCGCCGCGTTCGATCGAGGCGCGCAGGTACTCGCCCGCGTCCTGGCTCATGGCTGTCGCGATCGTCTGGGCCTTGGGTCGATCCCAGTGGAAGGCCGCCATGAGGGCCGCCTGTTGAAAGGCGCCGAAATCCGCCACGGTCTTGTCCTTGGCCGGCACCGTCACGCGCGCCTCGAACCTGAGCAACTCGTCGCCGCGGCACTTGAGCGTACCGTCGACCTCCGTGTCGCTCGACAGGATGTAGACGTCGACGCCGCTCAGCGCATCGCCGAATCCCCGGCTGATCGTCAGGGGGCGCTCGAAGGCGGCGCGGTGGCCGATGGCATCGGTCGGGAAATCCTTCATGAACGAGGCGCAGCCGACCGGGATGGGCTTGAGGGTTGCCGAGCGCGCGCCCCCGGGAACGATGCCGACCCACAACGCAACCAAGGCAGCGGCCGCTTTCATCGCCTGATACCCCATCCCCGTGTCTCACCCCGGCGGGTGGCCCGAGCGCTCCCCGCGGGCCGTCGTCATCCACTGTAGAGGACGGTGCTTAACCGTCCATCTTCAGCGCCGCGATGAAGGCTTCCTGCGGGATTTCGACCTTGCCGAACTGCCGCATCTTCTTCTTGCCGGCCTTCTGTTTCTCCAAGAGCTTGCGCTTGCGGGTGACGTCGCCGCCGTAGCATTTCGCCGTGACGTCCTTGCGCAGCGCCCGGATGGTCTCGCGGGCGATGATCTTGCCGCCGATGGAGGCCTGCACCGGGATCTGGAACATGTGCTGGGGGATCAGGTCCTTCAGCTTCTCCACCATGGCACGGCCCCGCATGTCGGCACGGTCGCGGTGCACCAGCATCGACAGCGCGTCGACCGGCTCGGCATTGACCAGCACCTGCATCTTGACGAGGTCGCCGACCTTGTAGTCGGTGATGTGGTAGTCGAACGAGGCGTAGCCCTTCGAGATGGACTTCAGCCGGTCGTAGAAGTCGAACACGACCTCGTTCAACGGCAGCTCGTAAGTCAGCATGGCGCGCTTACCGACGTAGTTGAGGTCGAGCTGCACGCCGCGTCGATCCTGGCAGAGCTTCAGGATGCCGCCGAGATAGTCGTCGGGCGTGAGGATCGTGGCCTTGATCCAGGGCTCCCGGATCTCCTCGATCTTCATGACGTCGGGCATGTCGGCCGGGTTGTGGAGATCGATCGCGGTGCCGTCGCGCAGCGCGATCTCGTAGACCACCGAGGGCGCGGTCGCGATGAGGTCGAGGTTGAACTCGCGCTGCAGCCGCTCCTGGATGATCTCGAGATGCAGCAGCCCCAAAAACCCGCAGCGGAAGCCGAAGCCGAGCGCCGCCGAACTTTCCATCTCGAACGAGAAGCTGGCATCGTTGAGGCGCAAGCGGCCCATGGCGGCGCGGAGGTCGTCGAAGTCGGCCGCGTCGACCGGGAACAGGCCGCAGAACACGACCGGCTGCGCGGGCTTGAAGCCGGGCAGGGCCTGGGTGGTGGGCTTGCGCTCGTCCGTGATGGTGTCGCCGACCCGCGTGTCGGCCACTTCCTTGATCTGCGCCGTGATGAAGCCGACCTCGCCGGGCCCGAGCCGGTCGACGGCGCTCATCTTGGGCTTGAACACGCCGATGCGGTCGACCTCGTAATGGGCGCCCGTCGCCATGGTCTGGATGCGCGCGCCCTTCTTCAGCGCGCCGTCGATGACCCTGACCAGCACCACCACGCCGAGATAGGCGTCATACCAGCTGTCGACCAGCAGGGCCTTCAGGGGCGCATCGACGTCGCCCTGAGGGGGTGGCAGTCGCTTGACGATGGCCTCGAGCACACCCTCGATGTTGACCCCGGTCTTGGCCGAGATCAGCACGGCTTCGGAGGCGTCGAGCCCGATCACGTCCTCGATCTGCTGGCGGATGCGCTCGGGCTCGGCGGCCGGCAGGTCGATCTTGTTCAGGATCGGCACGATCTCGTGGCCGGCGTCGAGCGCCTGGTAGACGTTGGCGAGCGTCTGCGCCTCGACGCCCTGGCTGGCGTCGACGACGAGCAACGATCCCTCGCAGGCCGCCAGCGAGCGCGACACCTCATAGGCGAAGTCCACATGGCCGGGTGTGTCCATCAGGTTCAGGATGTAGGAGCCGCCATCCTGGGCCACGTAATCGAGCCGCACCGTCTGGGCCTTGATGGTGATGCCGCGCTCGCGTTCGATGTCCATGGAATCGAGCATCTGTTCGCTCATGTCGCGCAGCGCCACTGTGCCGGTATGCTGGATCAGCCGGTCAGCCAGCGTCGACTTGCCATGATCGATATGCGCCACAATGGAAAAATTGCGGATCCGGTCGAGCTTCTGCGTGGTCATAAGGGCGGCATAGCAGGGGCTCCGTGCTTTGCCCAGAGCCGGGTAGGCTTGGTCCAAGCTTGCAGCCGGGCATTGCGACCCACCGCGTGATGGGCTACCGTCCGGCAGACGGCAGAGATGTCGAGCACCCGTAGCTCAGCTGGATAGAGCGCTGCCCTCCGAAGGCTGTCAAGCTGTCAATTTTCTCCAAGTATTTCAAAGGCTTAACGGTTATTCTCGGGTCGGTTCCGGGGTGTTGCAACCACATTGCAACCAATTGGCCGCCTGCCGCATCTCTCCTCAGCGAAGTCGAGCGCGTTCGGGCATAGGCCATCGCGAGCTTCCTCACTGAGGAAGGGTTAGGCGACAGGAATGCGACTCATCAGTAGACGATGAAACGGGCTTCCGGGCAGAGCTGCTGAAGCAGGTCGTAGTGATCCCGATCGCTGGTCAGCACCGCAAGCCCGGCCTTCGCCGCCGTGAGAAGGATCAGCGCGTCGTTCAGAAGTTCCTTTCGCTGGTGCCGCTGGAAAGCTTGCGTTCGCGCAAGCGTTCCCGCCACGACGCCCGCATCGGTCCAGACCTGTGCATCAGGAGTCAGCAGCCGGGTGGCCGGAATAGCCCCCAGAACCTCGGCGTAGACGGCGCGCGCCTCTTTCCATCCACGATGCGTCGGGTCGCCGTTCGCTACACCCGTTGCGATTTCTCCGACGCAGACGGAGCAGTGAAACAAGATCGTTCGATCCAGGAGCACCTCGACCGCAGGCGGAAGGCGGCCCGCCGCGTCGTGGATGTAGACGTTGGTGTCCGCCACGAGCGCGACCGCCCCTGAGGCGGGCAGGTCGGCAACGAGCGTCAGGTCGCTGTCCGACCTGGTCGCAAACTGCCGTAGGCGCTTCTCCGGCTTGCGTCGCCGGATCGAGGCGTCGAGATCAGTAATCAAGCTGATGGTCGGAGCCGAGACGTCCTCGCGTCCTTCGCATGGCTCTCACCACCGGGTCAGGTTGAGCTAGAAGCGCCAGGGCGAGAAGGCCCAGCTCCGTCGTAGACGCGACACCGGCCTCTCGCTTCGCCGCCTCGATCAGCGCTGGGGGCGCGCGGAAGCTGACGTGTTCACTCTTTTCGCCGTCGAGCAGCCCCGCCGCACGCGCCTCCTCGAGCACAGTTGCATGGGCGAACGCTTGGGACGGTCCCATCAGCGCAACGCGCGCCAGTTCACGCGCTCCCACCACCAAGCGCTTAGCGGTTCCGGGGTTTGTCGCCTTCGGTGCAGCCATAATTGCGCCTCTCTGTATGTGTGCACCATACGTCTCTCTGTCACACAAGTCGAGTCACGATGGCGGTAGTCGACAATCGACAATCGACAGGCGCGGGCACGGGCGACCGGTAGCTTTCAGGTGGTCATAGCGGAATTGCGGCCCTTAGTTCCTATGCTGCGGAAGCCGGCGGCAATCCAGTAATTGTGCACCAAGGTCTGACGTTCGCCATTATCGGGAGAGCAGCGATGGCAGCCGTTTAATGCTTCGGTTTCCCGTAAGCGCGAGCGACCACGGGCAGGTAGCGTCTAACCTGGTCGCGGTCGCTCTCCTGTTCCTTATTGGTCAGTTGCTCGTAAGGTGTATCAATCAGCCGCTCCCACTTTGCGACGAGATCATGCGGAATCACCAAGCTTCCGTCCGGCTGCCGTTCGCCCTGGTCGTGCATGAACCGCTGCCAGTGCGCCCAACGATCGTGCTCGATCGCGGCAAGCTCCTCCAGCAAAATTGCCTCTGCAGCCATTTCAAATCCGCTTCTTCAGGGCCAACTGCCGATAGTGCTCGCCCAATGCCGTCAACCGGACCGTGTCGGAGTTGACGGCGGCATGATACATGTGTGGCTGTGAGTTTGGAATGAGAAGATTGACCCGATTCAGCTTCTGGAGTTGGGCGAAAGTCTTCGTGTTCTCGGGATCGGCGAGTGGATTGAGGCCTTGACTTGGGAGCTCTGGCTCGAAGCTGGGGTCGAGCTGCAGCTGGAAGCCGTGATCGGGAAACAACTTCGGTAGCGCGCGAAGAATTTCAGGATCGATCGGTGGACGGACCTTCCGCAGGGAGACGAAACCGGAGACGTTGGTCTTGAAGACCGGGCGCTGCCCCCAGGAGCCGAGTGACTGATCAATATGAGCGTAGACGCTGCCGGGGGTCACCTCCCCGACGAGGTTGGCGGCCGCGCCCCCAAGCGCATCCACCAGCAGATCGGTGAAGATGCCGCCTCCGCCGACCTCGGCGGCACCCTCGTCAGCGCGTGATGCGGTAAGGATAGTAGTGCCGGTCGTCACTTCGGAAACGCCGGGCTTCATCGGGTCCGCGCCCGCGGCGCCGCTGTGGCAGCTATCTAGGATAACGATCCTGTTTTTGGCCTTGGACTGGCCGGCGAGCAACATGATTTCGCCGAGCGCCAATCCCTCGTCGCCGCGGCGGCTATCACTGCCGCAGATGTAGCCGCCGGTCGCCTCCACGTGGCCGTGACCCGCGAAATAGAGCAGGGCGATGTCGTCCTCGGACTTGAAGAGTTCGACGACGAGGTCCTTCAGGGCGCGGAATGCCACCTGATCGCGGTCGCTGCTGGCTGTGACAAGCCGCACGTCAAAGTTGGGAGAGCCATCGGAATGGCTCTCCAGCATCGTAGCGATCCGGTGTGCGTCGTTAACGCAGCCGGCAAGCGAACCGCCGGCTGCGTAATAGTCGATGCCGATGATTAAGGCCTTGCGCATTCCCGCTTCCTCAAAGCCCGTCGATGAAGTTGGTCAGGTTGTCCTTGGTCCAGTCCTTGACGGTAATGCCGGCGATCGTAGTCTTGTCATCAGAGTAGGCGCGGATGCCGAGGATCGGCTTCTTCTCCTCCTGGGCGCAAGCGAGCTCCCACTTCTGCCCTTCGGAGGCGGCGGAGTTCTTGCTGACGAGGGCGATCACCCCGTGGCAGCCCTTGATGCGCGTACGCACCTTGTCCTTCCAGCCAGTCTCGTAGGCTTCTTTCACCGAAAGGTCGACGTACTCGAACGTCGATTTGGGATGCAGCGACTGCCCCTTCAGCAGGTCGCGCTGGCGCTCGTCCTCGATGGCGAAGGCGACGAACACTCGTTTTTTGTCGGCCATCTTAAGTCTCCTCTGTTTTGCTATCCGGTAGGTCAGAAAGGCTGCATCTAACTTCAGCTTCCAGCAGCTAACGGCTCTATATCAACGAGGCGCTTGTGTGTAGCGGATCATGAACGCTCCGCACGCTGATCGGTTGAACGAACGGCAACTTACCTGGAC
>JAABUZ0100001169.1_pt1 | contig 52440 bp, 46 predicted proteins | sample 5562091 | NCBI WGS metagenome assembly JAABUZ01 (sample SAMN12813069, study PRJNA571459) | rock metagenome | isolation source: Antarctica rocks | place: Antarctica: Victoria Land, Linnaeus Terrace sud | collected 2015-12-21 | reverse complement strand
ACACAGGCTCAGTTTGTACCGCAACCGCCAGAGCACGACGAGCAGCGCGATGTCGGTGGGGACCTGCAGGTGATTGAAGGGCGTGCCTGTGCGCTCATTGAAGGTCCGCCGGCAGGGGCGACACCGGAGCAGGCGGTAGCCCCACGCCGTGCGGCGCTCCAGTTCCTGGGTCACGTCTCCCCTGCAGTATGGGCATTCTGTTGCTCTCTCCCTCTCCGCGTCGCACCTCCATAAAAGGAGAAGGATACCCGAGCGGCCATCTATCGACCAGCACTGATTCTGAGTCCTGACGCAACCCTCCAATCGTGGTGCGCCCCTCGGTTACGTCGAGATCCTCGCATTATGCGATCACGACCCGCGTGGCCACGATCTCGCGTTGACGATGGATAATGATGTCTCCGTCGAGGGCGATGGATCGCTCCACGCGTACGTCGGCCGACGACGTGCCCACGCTGAACGTGAAGCTGCCAGGCTCGACGACGAACCGCATGTCCGAGTCGTAGAAGGCAAGCCGCGATGGATCGACGGTGAAGGTGACCCGCTGCGTGTGCCCCGCGTCGAGCGGCACGCGCGCGAATCCGACCAGCATGCGGTCGGGCCGCGCCACGGAGGCGGCATCGTCGCGGCAGTAGAGCTGCACTACCTCGTCTCCGGAGCGATCCCCCGTGTTGCGCACCGTGACTGCCACCTCAACGGGCTCGTCCGTGCGCGCGCCCTGCACGGTCAGATCGCTGTACGCGAACGTGGTGTAGGAGAGGCCATGCCCGAACGCGAAGAGCGGCGTCGCCAGCGCATCGATGTAATCGCCGAAGAACATGGCACGGTCACCACCCGCGCGCGTTCCCACGTAGACGGGGACCTGACCCACCACGCGCGGCAGGCTCACGGGCAGGCGCCCGCTCGGGTTGGACGCCCCCGTGAGGATATCGGCCAGTCCGTGGCCGCCCTCCTCGCCGGGCGGCGCGACGAACACAACCGCGTTAGCCCGTGCGGCGACGCGGTCGAGCGTGTGCACGCGCCCGCTGATCACGACGACGACAAGTGGCGTCCCGGTCTCGGCAAGCACATCGATCAGCTCATGCTGGACGCCTGTGAGCGCGAGGCTCGTCGCGTCATTGCCCTCGCCGACGGTGACGGGGCGCAAGAGGCCGCTCTTGCCGGCCACCACCACCACCGTAACCTCGGCGTCCCGGGCCGCCTGCACAGCCTCCGCGAAGCCGGAGCGATCATCGCCCAGGACCGCGCACCCCTTGGCGTAGCGGATCTCTACCTCATCACCGAGGGCGGTACGCAGGCCGGCGAGCGGCGTGACATGCGGGGTGAAGTAAGGGCCGGCCGCGTAGGCGCCTCCCGCTCGGGGGAGCGTATCGAGCCCTTCGGTGGACAGATCGTGCGGCGCCGCGTAGATCATCTCCAGGTGTGCCGGGTAATGGTAGTCGCCCTGCAGCAGGCGCGCATCGTCGGCGCCCGGCCCGATGACCGCGACCTGGCGCAGCGTGGGCGCGAGGGGGAGCACCCCGTCGTTCGTCAGGAGCACGGCTGCCTCCGCCACGGCCACGCGGGCGAGCGCACGATGCGCTGGGGTGTCGAACGCTTCCGCGGCGGCCTCAATGTCGACATAGGGCTCCTCGAATAAGCCGAGCGCGACCTTCATCCGGATCACGCGCCGCACCGCCGTGTCCACCACCTCCATCGTCACGCGACCGGCCGCGATCTCCCCTTTGAGAGGCTCGCCATAGAAGCGCACCGCGGGCAATTCCATGTCGAGGCCCGCCATGAGCGCGCGCCGCGCCGCCTCGCCGGGATCGGCGGCGATCCGGTGATGCTCCAGGAGTTGCGCCACCGAGAAGTAGTCGGCCACGACGACGCCGTCGAAGCCAAGCTCGTCGCGGAGCAACCCAGTGAGGATCTGGTGGCTGCCGGCGCAGGGCAGGCCATCGACGGAGGCGTAGGAGTTCATCACCGCCACGAGTCCCGCGTCGCGGATGGCGGCGGCGAAGGGCTCGGCGTAGACCTCGCGCAGCTCGCGCGGCCCCATCTGCACCGGTCCCCAGTTGCGGCCGCCCTCCGACATGGCGTAAGCCAGGAAATGCTTGCCCGCGGCGACCACGCCGTGGCGCAGGTCGTCGGTCTGCAGGCCCCGGACGTAGGCTGCGCCCAGCGTGCCCACGAGGACAGGGTCCTCGCCGTAGGTCTCCTCGACGCGTCCCCAGCGGGGGTCGCGGGCCACGTCGAGGACGGGGGCAAGCCCGAGGCGCGCCCCGACCGCGCGCATCTCCACGCGGATCGCCCCCGCGATGCGCTCGATCAGGGCGGGATCCCAGGTCGCGGCGAGGGCGAGCGCCTGCGGGAACACGGTGGCGTCGCGCTGGCACAAGCCGCCGACCGCCTCCTCGTGGACGACGATGGGGATACCGAGGCGCGTGCGCTCGACCGCGACCCGCTGGACGGCGTTCATGAAGGCGGCGCTCTCACGGGGACGCAGGCCCGTTGACGCGCCGATACGGGTAATCTGCCCGATCCCATGGGGCATCCGGGCGGCGACGGCGTCGGGGTCGAGCCCACCATCGCCCACCAGGTCGGTGCTCCAGAGACAGCCCAACTGGGCGAGCTTCTCGTCGAGCGTCATGCGCTCCAGGAGGTCGTCGACACGCGCGTCGACCGTCGCCGCTGGATCGGGGTATATCGCTGTCGTCATGGTCGCTTTCACTCTCCTACTTCGAGGGTCGGCTTTAACATAATATTTTGCCCCTTGAGGGTGTGTCCGGCGTATCGGACGGGCGCAACGACGCGTTTCACATGACCAGGAGGGGCGTCGCTCGGCTTCCCATCGTCGATGTGGCCACTCCAAGCCCCGGCAACCGTGCCTTTGACAGAGGCGAACCCCCCGCTTATCGTCACGTCGAGAGTGCGAACAGGTCGATGTGTAGCGTTGGACAGGCCGTATATTATGTTAAAGCCGACCCTCCTACTCTATAGGCTGCCGTCACAACACCGTGCGCTACGAGCGCCGCACCTGGTCACCTGAGATCGCCATCTCTTATCGTGCCCCCGACGAAACGGGGCGATAAGCGACCGGATGACACGCGCATCGACCGCTGCGGACGTGACCACCGTCGCTTAGCGCCGCCCCCTGTCGTGAGGCCGAGCCCATCTTGCGCCTCCGAACGCGCACATAACTTAGCGCGCCCCAGGTAAGCTCTCGGCGGTGAGTTGGTCGAGGCGTTCGTAGCCGAGATCCTGAGCCGCGGTCGCCTCCACGTCGACGCTAGCCCCTTGGGCGTCTCTGGCATCGCGCGTATCGTGCGAGCGCCGTTGGCCCTGCCCTCTGTACACCCAGGCCGTCCGGCCGGTCCAACTCGGCCTTGGTCTCCAGATTGGCGGTGAACCGCCGGACCTTGTCGTGCAGGATCTTATACGTCCGCATACAGCCAGCCGCCAACGTCCGCACGCCCTCCTCGTCTTCGATATGCAGCACATGCGCGTCGTTGTACTTTGACCCTACGCAGCCCGCGTCCTCCCCTTCGTTGATCAGTGAGAAAGCTCCGCGCGGGTCGGCCGATCCGAAGCTGACGTCTTGGTCAGAGCGGCCGGGCAGCCGGTGATTGAGGTCGATGTACATAGGCTTACCTGCGTCAAGGGCCCGCACCACGCCGTGCGAGAACTCCAAATTCCAGAAAACTCCGAGAGGGGTGTACGTTGTCACAGCGGATGAGGCTGGCGGAGCGTGGCAGCGCCTCGTTTTGTCACAGCGGATGAGGCTGCGTGCCACAAAGGGTGAGGCCAAGGGTGCGTTATGCCACAAAGGGTGAGGCGAGCGATCACAGCGCGGCCAGCGGCCATGACCCTCAATCCCTGGCAAAAAGGCGCGTGCCGACGACATTGCCTCACTCTTTATGGCACGCAGCCTCACCCTTTGTGGCAGGAACCTCAACCTTCGTGACAACGTACAAGGGGCGAGCAGACCGCAAAACGGCCTGTCCGCGACATCTGCGCCGTTGCAATGGGTGCGTATGTGCTGCGAGTGTCCGTTTTTCGTATCGATAACGCGGCATCTCGACACCTGCATCTGCGTCATAGAGGCACGATCACGGCCTTTTCGCAGCGTCGGGTAGCGTTGTTGCCCCTGATATCGCTACGTCTGCCCCCTCCAAAAGTTTTCTGGAATCTGGAGGCGAGAAGCCTACACAAGAGGCGATTGCGCGAGAGTTTCCATCCCACGCGTCCCGCGACATTCACTCCATGGACAGGGCGGCCCGCGTCCATACCGTCCGCAGACTGTCCGCGACGGCCGCGACGCGCGCGGCCGGTGGCAACGCCCGGAGCGTGTCGTCGAACGGCTCAACCGCCACCGGCCCCGCGTATTCCATGCGCCGCAGGGCTTGTACGAAGGCGACCACGTCGATCACACCGCTGGCGCCGGGCAACAAGCGCTCCGCGTCGATTTGTTCGTCGACCGCACGCCCGGGGCGCGCGTCGTTGAGGTGGACGTACACGACCTGGTCGGCGCGCAGGCGCGCCAGGTCCGCAGCCGTGCCGTGGGCGGTGTACCAGTGGAAACAGTCGAGCAGCAGCCCCACGTTCCCGGTCCCGATGCGCGCGGCGAGATCCAGCGCGCCGTCCATGGTGTGGATGAATTCATGCGCATGGCCGACGCGCATTGTCGTGGGACCGACGAACTCCAGACCCAAAGAGCAGCCGTGCTCAGCCAGAATCTGGGCGACTGGGCGCAAGCGCGCGACGTGACGCGCCATGTTGGCGGTCGCGTCCAACTCGTCGGAGAACGGCAAGAGCCAGGTGGAGCACCAGGGGCTGCCCAACTCCTGGGCCAGCGCGGCGGTACCGGGCAACTCCGCCAACCCCGCACGGTAGGCGTCGTCGTCGCCGCGAAAGTTGACGGGCAGGCCCCACGCGCCGGGACGCACACTGGCCGCGCCGAAGGCGTCCTTTATCTCCTGGACCGAGGTCCGCTCCGCGCGCTTGCGTAGGTCGGTGATGGATAGGTCGAGCGCCGCGAAGCCGTTGGCGCGGGCGAGATCCAGCGCCTCCTCCAGTGGAACCGACAATCCGATGGCGCCGGTATGTAAGCTCGTAAACACGCTGCTCCCGCCTTTCGTCGATGCTATACTCCAGATTCCAGTAGGTCCACACGTGACAAGCCGCGGCCTGATATCACGCGGCGCGTTACAACGCCGGAGCCGGCCGCAGGTCGCCCGCCTCGACCATTGTGGCCAACGGATGATCCTGTACCGTGAGCGGCAGGTCGACCCGGCCGCGCCGCCGGCTGCTTTCGTAGATGCCGAAGATGATCTCGGTGGCGTTCAGCGCACGGCGCGCGCTCAACTCCGGCTCGCCCCCCGTGCGCAACGCCTCGATCAGGTCGGCGATGCCGCGCTCGTGGAAGCCGGGACCGTGTAGGGTTTCCTGGCCGGTATCCACAACCTCCCATGTCGCACTGCCTGCCGGGCGCACGCGCAGGAGTGGGCCATCGTGGACGCCCACCTCGATAGTGCCGTCCGTCCCGTTCAAGCGGTGCGTCACGCCGACCAACGCGGCCCCCGCGCCGGTGGCGACCACGCCGTACACGCCGTTGCGATAGCGCCAACTACCCAGCGTCTGGTTCTCAGCATGCGCGCCGAAGACACGCCGCTCCACACGATAGTCAACCTGGCCGATCACCCACTCCGCCGGCTGCTCCCCCGCGAAGAAGCCGCACATGTCGATGTAGTGGGTGCCCGTGTCGTAGATATCGCCATTGAAGCCGGTCTCCACACGCACGAGATCACCAATGGCCCCACCTCGCAGGAGGTCACGGGCGCGGGAGAACGGCGCGCCGAAGCGCCGCATGTGGTTGAAGGTAAGCTGCACCCCGCGTCGCTCGCACTCCTGCGCCATCAGCCGCGCGGCGCCCCACGAGTCGGCCATTGGCTTCTCACAGTGGATGGCCCGCACGCCCGCGAGGGCGCAGTCGATCACCATCGGCGCGTGCAGATGCGGCCAAACGCACACGCTCACGACGTCGAGATTGGCCTCGGCCAGCATGGCGTGGTAGTCCGTGAAGACACCCTCCGCGGGGATGCCCGTGGCCTCGGCGAACGCCTGAGCATTCTCGGGCACGATATCGGCGCAGGCGACTAACTCGCACTGGTCCGGGAGCGCCTGGTAACCCGCCGCATGTTGGTAGGCCATGAAAAATCCCGTGATGTCCGGCCGATCTTTCTTGCGACCCGTCCCGATGATCCCTACGCGCAATCGCGCCATGTGTTCTGCTCCTTTCCTAACTATGCTAGCTTGTCTACAGATGCGCCCCACGCTTGTGCTGACGCCCGTCACTGTCCCGCGCTTGATAGGCAGCGGCTGACCAGCGCATGGCAGGAAACGGACCTCGAAAGGTCTGTGCGGGCGCGATCCGTGCGCCGTCTATCTGCCGGCCGGCCATCGCGCTGGTCGCTCAGAGACCTTTCAAGGTCCGTTTCCTGCCATGACCTTGTAAGGTCAGGCCATTACCGTCTCGGACGACGCCTAACCTGCCGCCCTCAGCGCTCGAACCGAACCGCGTCGCCGAGCACATCGTCGATGCGCGCGAGCAGGTCATCGTCGAGTGTGACGTCCGCCGCCTTGGCGTTCTGCTCGACCTGCTCCGGACGCGAGGCGCCAATAATGGCCGATGAAACGTTGGGCTGGCGCAGTACCCACGCCAGGGCAAGTTCCGGTAGCGTGTGACCGGCCTCACGCGCCACGCCCTGTAGCTGCTGGACACGGGTGAGCGTCGCGTCGCTCATCAGATCGCGCATGCCCTGTCCCGACTCGGGGTCCGCGGCGCGCGTGCCCTGCTCCGGCTGTTGGCCCGGTTTGTACTTGCCGGTGAGCACGCCTTGCGCCAGCGGCGAGAAGACGATTTGCCCGATCCCCTCCCTGTCCGACAAGGGAATGATCTCGGGCTCGATGTAGCGTTGCAGCATGTTGTAGATGGGTTGGTTGGAGACGATCTGATCCAGATTGAACGCACGGGCGACGTACACCGCATCGGTGATTTGCGCCGCCGACCACTCGGAGACGCCCGCGTAGAGCACTTTCCCCTGCGTCACCAGGTCATCCAACGCGCGCAGCGTCTCCTCCACCGGCGTCTCCACATCGTAGCGGTGGCACTGATAGAGATCGACATAGTCTACCCCAAGGCGTTTCAGACTAGCGTGGCACTGCTCCATGAGGTGTTTGCGCGAGAGGCCCCGATCGTTGGGCCCATCGCCCATCGGCCAGTACGCTTTGGTCGCCAGCACGTACGATTCGCGCGAGATATCCTTGAGCGCGCGGCCCACGACTTGCTCGGCGGCGCCCCGATTATAGGCGTTGGCTGTGTCGAAAAAGGTGATGCCGAGGTCATAGGCCTTGTGGATGCAGTCGATCGCCTGTTGCTCCGCGACCGAACCGCCGTACGTGAGCCAACTCCCCAGGCTAATCGTGCTGACGCGCACGCCAGCGCGGCCCAAATGTCGATACTCCATGAATGTGCGTCCTCCTATATAACCGATCAGTACACCGTATCCGCTTTACCAGGCGTAGGCCTCGGGAGCGGGAAGTCCATGCCCCTTGCCGGGACCGGGGAAGATCTCATCCAGTTGATTCAGCGTCGAGTCTGAGAACTCGATCTCGAGCGCGCGTAGACTCCCCTCGAGTTGGTCCAGAGTACGTGGTCCGATGATCGGCGCGGTCACGACCGGGTTGTGTAGCAGCCAGGCCAAAGCCACATCACCCGGCTTCTCGCCCATCGCGCGGCACACCTCTTCCCAACGCTCCAACTGGTCGCGGTTCTCTTGGATCTGCCGCTGCATGTCCTGCGACGAACGACGCCCTTCGTTGGCCTTTTGCAGGGCGCCGCCGAGTAGGCCGCCCGCCAACGGGCTCCAGGGGATCAGCCCCAGCCCATAGGCTTCACAGGCCGGGACGACCTCGAGCTCGACCATGCGCGCGTTGAGGTTGTAGAGGCTCTGCTCGGAGACCAGGCCGAGGAAGTGCCGCGATCGTGCGATCTCGTTGGCCTGCGCGATCTGCCAGCCGGCGAAGTTAGAGCTGCCAGCGTAGAGGATTTTGCCTTCCTGGACCAGCGTTTCCATGCCCTGCCAGATCTCCTCCCACGGTGTGCCACGCGGGATGTGGTGCATCTGGTAGATGTCAATGTAGTCGGTTTGCAGGCGGCGCAGGCTGGCCTCACACTCGCGCTTGAGCGTAAGGGCATTAACGCCACTGAAGTTCGGCCAGTCACCCATGGCGCCATAGACCTTGGTGGCGATGACCGTCTTCTCGCGCCGGCCGTTCCCTTGCGCGAACCACCGTCCGATAATCTCCTCGGTGGCGCCGAGGTGGCCGTGGCCGGACATCTGGCCGTAGCGATTGGCCGTATCGAAAAAGTTGAGACCGAGCTCGTGAGCGCGGTCCATAATGGCGAAGGCGTCCCGCTCCTCTGTCTGCGGCCCAAAATTCATGGTGCCCAGACACAACGGGCTCACGCGTAGGCCGGTACGGCCCAGTTGGGTATAGTTCATCGTGTTCCGCTCCTTTTAATTGACAACGCTAGTCCTCGTGGGACAGGCGCCCCACGGTGATACGACACACGCGGGGATCTGCCGGCAGAGCCCCGCGACGCGCTACCGCTCTAGCGGCAAGCGCACCGGGCGGCCACCCTCGTCAGCGGACCGATGTACCGCCAGGATGATCTCCTGATCGAGGCGCGCCTGCACGCCGCCGTAGGTCGGCTCGCCGCCGCTCCGCACCGCGTTCACCAGACTCATCAGGCACGCGGCCACCCCGATCTCGTCGTCGTGCCACTGCAACCCGTGCCCCTTCACGGCCGGGGCGAACGGGTTATCCCAGCGCACCGTCGGCGTCGCCGGGTCGCCCGTGTGCGCGACCATAGCCAGGAGCGCGCCGCCGTCGTTGCGTTCCAGACGCCGCTCGACCGTCATGAAGAGAGGCGCCTCGCCATCGGGAGAGACCAGGGATAACTCTTCGCGCACGTCGGGGTACAGGCCCGTGGTGATGCCCATCCCGCGCTCCGCGAGGAAGCGGCTGCTGCGCCACCAGCGCAGGGGCGAGTCGTAGCCCACGTCGGTCCAGTGGAATACACCAAGCTGCTTGCCCTCGAATTCCACGAGACCGTGCTCCTGCGTCTCCTGCCGTGGTCCACGCGTATCGGCCAGACGCGACCAGTGGGCGGCGAGGTCGTAGCGATGGACCGCGCCGCTGACCTGCGTCGGGACGGCGTCGAAGCCCAGGTAGCTACGCATCACGCTCACGCCGTGGTAACCATGACCCGCGAAGTCGTTGAACGACGCGTGGACCCGGCCGAACACGCCGGAAGCGATCAGCCGGAGCTTGAGCGCCTCCAGGGGGCGGCGATGGAACTGCTCGGCCACCTCGACCTTGACGTTCCGCCGCGCGGCGGCCTCGATGATGCGGTCGGCCTCACCGAGATCGTGCGCGATGGGTGTTTCCAGCAGCACATGTAAGCCGTATTCGACGGCCATCAGCCCCACCTGCCCATTGGCGGCGTAGGCGACCGACACGATGCCGATGGTCGGAGCCGTCTCCCGGATCAGCCGATCAAGGTCGGTGTACCACGGCGCGCCTAAGCTCTCGCCCAGCCGGCGCGCCGACTCTTCGCTGCGTCCCCACACTGAGACGAGTTCCACATCGCCGGTCAACGCCTGGACGATCGGCCCGTAGAGGTAGTCCGAGCGCGACGCCGTCCCAACGATGGCTACCCGGATCGGCTCATGCGATAGTGCGCCATGCTGCATGCGTCTTTCTTCCCTTTCGATAGTCGGCATCCATAGATTGCGCTCGATCCATCGCGTGCCCCAGCAGGTCTACGGCTTGACGCCTACCCACGGTTTCCGTCCCTTCCTCCTATTCTCACGCCAAATCCTCCGTGTCCGGGCGAATGGCGGCCGCCTCGGACCAGAACGCCTCTGGGATAGGATAGCGGGCGAAGGCGACCGTCTCGGCCAGGCGCTCCGGCCGGCTGATCCCCACGACCGTCGACGCGACGCGCGAGTCGCGCAGCGAGAATTGCAACGCCGCCGCCGCGAGCGGCGTCTCGTAGCGGGCGCACAACTCCGCGAGGAGCCGGGCGCGGTCGAGGACGTCGGGGCGCGCCGGCTTATAGGCATACCAGGAATCGGGGGCCGGTCCCTTGCTCAGGATACCACCACCGTAGGGAGCCGCGTTGACCGCCGCCACACCGCGTTGGGCCGCCAGGTCCCACAAAGGGGAGGCCGCGGTGTTGAGGAGTGTGTAGCGGTTGTGCGAGAGCACGACCTCGAAGGCCCCGGTTTGGACGTAGCGCATCATGAGGTCGATTGGACCACCGGCAACCCCCAGGTGGCCGATGATACCCTCGTCGCGGCAGCGGAGCAGCGCCTCGACGGGTCCGTCCGCCGCCATAGCCTGCTCGAACGTCGTGTTCTCAGGATCGTGGAGATAGACCAACGGGAGATAGTCGAGGCCCAGCAGCGTCAGGCTTTGTTCGATGCTACGGCGCACCTGCGCGCCGCTGTAGTCGCGCGTCCTGGGATCGGGGTCAACCTTCGTCGATAGGATGAAGCCGGGCGGCAGCTCCCCGCGCTCCCGCAGCACGACACCGATGCGTCGCTCACTCTCGCCGTAACCAGCGCCGGTGTCAAAGAAGGTGAGGGGGCCATCCAGGATGGCGCGCACCGTGGCAAGCGCCCGCTCTTCCCCCCCAGGGTAGGGGAAAATGTTGGTCATTTCCCCCAGTCCCGCCGTCCCAATACAGAGCTGAGGAACCTGGAGGCCGGTTGACCCTAGCGCTGTACGCGACCAGAGACTCTGCGTACACGCCGTCATAGCAGTTCCCTTCAACAACTTCAATCACTCATGCTCACGACGAATATGGCGCCATGCCACATCCGCATGTGATATCACCACAAGCAGTCATCGCAGATCCTGGCGTTTTCCGTTGTCCTGTTAGCAGTAGGGCCAACCGTTAGTTAAAAGAACGTTTGCATAGAATCGTTGCGATCATCATAGCAGACACTGTTGCCAGCGTCAACGCGCGTGCAAGTCGCGATGGCCGAGGGGTCCCGCGCTACAGACACCCGCGGGGAGTTGCACTCTACTTCGCGGAAAGTCACCACGAACCGTTAGCGCTTTGCGCAGTTGACGTCGTTAACAGCGGCTGTTATACTGGCGCCAAGGATTATAGGCAAACGTTTTTTTAAGTGAGACAACGTCATGTCCGCGAAGAAAACAGCGATGGGAATCGACATCCGCGACGTCGCTCGCCTAGCCGGCGTCGCGCCTTCGACGGTCTCTCGTGTATTGAACAATAAAGTCGGAGGGGTGCGCATCAGCGATGGGACAGTCGAGCGCGTCCGTCGCGCCGCACAGACGTTGCACTACCGCCCCAATGCCGCGGCGCGTAGCCTGCGCACGACCCAGGCGCACACCATCGGAGTTATCGCGCGTGACGTGCTCCATCCATTTACGGCCGAGGTGTTGCGTGTCGTCTATAGCACCTGTCAGGCGCGCGGTTATCACCTCTTGATCGGCGATGTCGAGCGCAACCGGACGAACGGTGGCGTCCTAAGCGATATATTGAGCGCTGATCGTGTTGACGGCGTTCTCCTGCTGGGTGATTGCTTGTGGGGGACGGGGCGAGAGGACATGGAGCGACTCGTCCAGACCCATGCGCACGTTGTCATGGTGGGCGCGCGTCCCAGCTTGGCCGGCGAGCTATCGATCCTCGTGGATGACACCCGTGCTGTAACGCTGGCGTTGGAACATCTCGTTAGCCTGGGGCACCGTTCCATTGGCTACATTCGTCGCAATCCGACCTCATCGTCCGCCCCACAATGGGAAGATTATCAGCGCCAAAACGCGTATCGCACGTTCCTGAGCGCCGCTGATCTTCCCTACACACCGACAGCCGAACTGGTTCTTATCTGGGAAGATCATCAGCGTCAAACCGCGTACCGCACGTTCCTAAATGGCGCTGATTTGCCCTACAATCCCGCGGCCGAACTGGTTGTTTCCGATCAGATCGCGGAGATACAGGAGGCGTTGCGCTCCCTTCTCGCCCTCCCACGTCGTCCGACGGCCCTCTTCGTCAACGATGATATGACCGCCATTATCACGATCAAGGCCGCCTTAATGTGTGGTCTGCGTGTGCCAGATGATCTCTCTATCGTGGGCATCGACGACATTCCATTTGCCGCCCTGTGTACGCCGGGGCTGACCACCGTCCGTCAACCGATGGACGCAATGGGGAGCTATGCCGCCACCTGCTTGCTGGATAGGATTGGCGGTGCGGAGACAGCAGATCCTCCCGCATCGACGAGAGTTGACAACACCGTATTTTTCTCGCCAACCCTGGTGCGCCGTGAGTCCACGAGCGATAACACGCGCGCGGCGCCAGGCGCATCAACCATCGACACAAACAATCTGAGGGGCGATCCGCGCTCATGAGCACACAGGAGATGAAGAGAAAGGAGGTGTCGCTTGTGGCAATCCTGGCTCGGATGTCGTGACAGGAGGCCGCTCAACAACAGAGATATTCATAGCCCGCGCCATATCTGCTCGGCCTACGCGCCGTTCTATCCCAAGTACTGACGTCAGTACTCACCTCGATCAGCTCTTTTACTGTCAAGTCAATGGCGATTTCGGAGGATGCTGCAGTGATAAAAATCACTATGTCACATCGCCTGCGTTGGGCCACCAGCGCTCTGGCGGTAGCCGCCGTCCTAGGTGTACCCGCGGGGGTTAAAGCGACCCACGCCGCCCAGCCTGCCGCCCCTGTCCAAATAACGTACTGGTATCCTTGGGGAGGCGACTCCAAGACCTACGAAGAGAACCGGGCCAAGACCTTCAACGCGACCCACTCAGACATTCATGCCACCGGACTGTTCGTTCCTCCCGATAGCGGAGTAACGAATGGCAAGCTGCTCTCAGCCATTGCATCGAGCAACCCCCCTGATCTGGTGGTGGTGAACAACGAGTATGCCGGCGCCGTGATCGGCTACCAGGGCGGCCTGACCGATCTGACGCCGTATCTGAAGACGGTGGGCTGGAAGCCCAGCCAGATGCTGCCGGCGATCCTGCAATTGATGCAGTACGGAAGCAAGATCTGGACGCTGCCCGAGACCTGCAACCTCAGCTTTTTCTATTACAACAAGACGCTGTTCAAACAGGCCGGCATTTCCAGCCCACCGACGACACTGACCCAGGTCCAGGCCGACGCCGCGAAGCTGACCAAGCCCAACGGTAAGGGCGGCTACAAGACCTATGGCTTCATCCCCTGGCTCTGGGAGGGCGGCGTGGCCGATCCCTTCCAGCTCCCCGACATGTTCGGCGCTAAGTGGACCAAGACGGTCAACGGCAAGGTCAAACTGACGCTGACCGACCCCGCGATCATCAAGGCGCTGAATTACATGGCCAGCTACGGCAAGCAGTACGGCGTCAGCAACCTGGAAACCTCCCTGTCCGGCTTCGGCGCCGCTTTCTCGCCGAACGATCCATTCATCGACGGCCAGGTAGCCATGATCATCGGCGGCAACTACCATACCGAGGCGATACGCACCTACAATCCCAAGCTCAACTACGGTGTTACGCTCCTGCCCACGGCAGCGGGCGGGCCGAAGAACACAACTGATTTCTCGTGCAACATCTACATGGTGCCCGCCGGATCCAAGCACCCGCTCGAGGCGGTCAAGTTCGCCATGTGGGCCGGCAACGGTTCGGCGGTGATCGGCAACGAGAACATCTGGCGGACCTTTGCCGGCTACAAGCAGGCGGCGAATGGACCCAAGAACGTCTGGCAGCAGCACGACGATCCGGCCTATAAGGTGAGCACGACGCTGCAGTCCTCGCCCGCCGCCGAGAACCCGCCGCTGCTGCCCATCTCGTCGCAGTTGGCTAACGAACTGATAACGGCGGAACAGGAGGTCTACTACGGGAAGCAGTCGGCCATGAAGGCCATGACCGATCTTCAGAACCGGCTGCAGCCCATTCTGGATAAGGACCTGCACCAGTAAGCGCACTAGAGGCTGTCCGATAAACGCCGGCGTAGCCGGTGAGGGATAAAGACCGTGGCCGGGCGGTCGCTATCACGGGGTAGGGAACTGCCCGGCTGGACGGTGCTGTGGGTCTGGGGCGAGAGTGAGAGCCACCGGCCGGTGGCGGCTCTCGCTCTCGGCCCTAACCGGACAACCCCGACCGCATCAGTCTAATCGCCGAACGACGAAGAGAGGAGGAGCGAGGGTGATACAAACGGGAACGCAGACGCGACGCAGAGCGACGGTGCGACGCATGGGAACGCAGGAGCGGCGCAACCTGCGCGTGGGCCTGTTCTTCATCAGTCCCTGGCTGGTCGGGCTGGCCATCTTCTACCTGTATCCGATCGCGGCGTCCTTCTACTACAGCCTGACCGACTACAACGTCCTGCAACCGCCCACCTTCACCGGCTTGAGTAACTACCAACAGATCTTCACCGATCCTGTCTTCTGGACCGCGCTAGCCAACACGGCCTTCATGGTGTTCGTGGGCATTCCGGTCTATACCGTGGTCGACATCGCGGTGGCGATCCTCTTGAACGCCAAGGTTCCGGGCCAGACGTTCTACCGGGCCATCGTCTTCCTGCCGACCTTGATCCCGATTGTGGTCCTCTCCATTTTGTGGGAATGGATCTTGAACCCACAAACGGGCCTGCTCAACCTCTCTCTGCGTGCAATCGGCATCACCGGGCCAGGGTGGTTCGGCAGCCCCGAGTGGGCCAAGCCGGGCTTTGTCGTTATGACGCTATGGACCACCGGCAACGCGGTGGTGGTCTACCTAGCCGGGCTACAGGATGTCGACCCGACGCTGTACGAGGCGGCCGATGTCGACGGGGCGAACTGGTGGTATAAGATCCGGCACGTCACACTGCCGAGCCTGTCGCCGGTGATCCTGTTCAATGTGATCCTGGCGATGATCGCCTCGTTCCAGTTCTTTACGCAGGCGTTCATCATCACCAACGGCGGCCCGTTGAACGCGAGCATGTTCTATTCGCTCTACCTCTACCAGAACGCCTTCTCTTACTATCACATGGGATACGCTTCCGGGCTAGCCTGGATTCTCCTGGTCATCGCTCTGGCTTTGACCGTGCTGATAATGCGTAGTTCGGCAAGGTTGGTGTACTATGCTGGAAGTCGGTAAGCAAGCCAGTCTCCCTGGGTCGGCGCTGGCAAGGGTACGCGGACAGCAACGCCGGGGCCGGCGGCCCAATAGGCGTGTGCTCATCGTGGAAGGGCTGCTCGTCATCATGGCAGTGCTCTTCCTGATCCCCTTTGTCTGGTTGGTCTCGATGTCGCTCAAGCCGAATAGCCAGGTTTTCGCCACCTCCATCATCTGGCTCCCGCATCCAGTTATGTGGTCAAACTATGCCGGCGCGCTGAGCCAATTCCCCTTCCTGCGCTACTTCACCAACACGATCATCATCTGTACGTTCGTCGTGATCGGCTCCACGGCCTCGTCGGCCTTCGTGGCCTACGGCTTCGCGCGGGTGCAGTGGCCTGGACGCGAGGTGCTGTTTGTCGTGGTGCTGGCCACCTTGATCCTGCCGGTCCAGGTGACCTTGATCCCGCAGTTCTTGCTGTTCCGCGGACTGGGTTGGGTGAACACGTATCTGCCGCTGATCGTCCCGACGTTCTTCGGCAACGCGTTCTTCATCTTCCTGTTCCGCCAGTTCTACCTGGGGCTTCCTTCGGAACTCTCCGATGCCGCGCGCATCGATGGCTGCAATGACCTGCGCATCTTCGCGCAGATCATCCTGCCGCTCTCGCGGCCGGTGCTAGCCACGGCGGCGATCTTCTCGTTCATCGGGGCCTGGAGCGACTTCCTGGGGCCGCTCATCTACCTGAACGACGCGAACAAGTATACGCTCTCTATTGGTGTGCAGCAGGTGATCGGGCAGGCGCCGAACTGGACGCAGCTCATGGCTATCGGGGTTTTGATGACCCTGCCAATCCTGATCCTGTTCTTCTTCGTACAGCGCACGTTCATCGCCGGGATTAGCTTCTCGGGCATCAAGGGCTGACCGTCGTCAGCCGACATAAACGTCCATCTCGTAACAGGAGGAATCACCGTGATCACAGGCATCGGCCACGTCGCGTTTCGGATAACCGATCTCGACCGCGCGCTCACGTTCTATCGCGACATCCTCGGCCTTCGTGAAGCGTTTCGTCTCGATCGCGACGGAGAGCCGTCACCATGGATCGTCTATCTGCAGGTCGCGCCCGGCGACTTCATCGAATTGTTCCCAGGCGCGGAGAAAGCCAGTTCTCAGCCTGGTCGTGACGCCGGGTATAACCACTTTTGTCTCCTTGTCGACGACATTCAGGCCACGGTCCGCGACCTGGGAGCGCGGGGCCTGCCGATCGACGGCGAGCCAACCAAGGGAGTTGATAATAACTACCAGTACTGGATTACCGATCCCGATGGAAATCGCATTGAATTGATGCAAATTATGGACGCGTCGCCCCACGCCGCCGCCGATGCGCGATGGGCAACAGCGGCTGCCACCGCCCACTGATCTCCGCCACGAGTGGCGCGGCGTCGCGCCACTCGTGGCGGATTCGACGGTGACGTGTGGTGACCAACGGCCATGGATATACCGCTATCGGGTATCGGGCCTTCCAGGAGATGTGAACATGCGCGAAACGGCGGTACAGTCAGGCGTACGACCCGCAACCGATGTGGTCGTGTCTGTCCGTAACGTTTCCCGCACCTATGGGCACGGGCACAACGCGGTAACAGCGCTCAGGGACATCACACTCGATGTGCATGCGGGACGCCTCGTCGCCATTACCGGACGTTCCGGATCGGGCAAGACGACGCTGCTCAACCTCATCGGTGGGCTTGACAGCCCCACCACAGGGGCGATTTTTGTCGGCGGGCACGACGTCGCGCGCCTCACGGAGCGCGGGCGTACGGAACTCCGCCGTCATCAGGTCGCCTTTATTTTCCAGTCGTTTGCCCTCCTGCCGACATTGTCGGCGCGCGAAAACGTGGCCCTGGCGCTACACATTGCTGGTGTCTCGGCGCGGGAGCGTGCGCGGCGCGCGCGCGACATGCTCACGCTGGTGGGTTTGGGCGAGCGGCTCGACCACCGCCCCTTCGAGCTCTCCGGCGGTGAGCAAGAGCGCGTGGCCATCGCACGCGCTCTTGTCACCAAAGCCCCGCTCATCCTGGCCGATGAGCCGACAGGTGAACTGGATACGGCAACGGGTCGCGAGATCATCGCACTGTTGGGTGAGGTCGTGCGCACACAGCACGTTACGGTACTCGTGGCCACACATGACCCGGCGGTGGTCGCCGCCGCCGATGCGGCCTACCGCCTCATCGACGGCGTCCTGAGCAGTTTGGAGCGGATCAGATCATGACGGCAGCAGCGGTCGCTGAACCTATGCCTGATATCATAACGTGCGACAATCTGGTCAAAATCTATAAGGTGAGCACCCTCGAAGTGATCGCCTTGCAGGGTCTCGATCTGCGCGTCGCGGCGGGCGAGATGCTGGGCATCGTCGGCAAGAGCGGGAGCGGCAAGTCTACCCTGCTCAATATCCTGGCCGGGAACGACACGCCCACGGCGGGAACGGCCGACGTCGCGGGCTACAATCTGCTCGCCCTGTCGGCGAAGCGCCTCGCCGACTACCGCCGACACGTCGTCGGCTTCGTCTGGCAGCAGACCGCACGCAACTTGCTTCCCTATCTAACGGCCGCGCAGAATATCGAACATCCTCTGCACTACACAGGCACACCGCGCAAGGCAGCGCGAAACCGCGCGATGGAACTCCTGGAGATGGTCGGCCTGGGTGATCGGGTACATCACACCCCGGCCGACCTCTCTGGTGGTGAGCAGCAACGGGTAGCCATCGCCATCGCGCTGGCCAATCATCCCCGCGTGCTGTTGGCCGACGAGCCGACCGGAGAGTTGGACAGCCTGACGGCGCGGGAGATCCTGGGCGTGCTCAAAGTGGCCCAGCAGCAAGCCGGCGTCACAGTGGTTGTGGTTACCCACGACCAGGCCGTCGCCGACATCGCCGACCGCACGGTCGCGATCCGCGACGGACGCACGAGCGCCGAGCGCTTGCGGTTCGAGCAAATGGCGCGGAGCGGTGAGGCCGCTCACGTCACCCATCAGGACTATGTCGTGATCGACCGCGCCGGCCGGCTCCAAATCCCACAGGAGTATTTGCATGCGTTGGGCATCGACGACCGCGCGATACTGCGTCTTGACGAAGGGCGCATCGTGGTCGAGCCAGTGCCCAGCGCGAAGGCGATTGAACGATGATCTATCTTAATGGCGCGGCGCGAGCGACAGTGACACGAGGGAAAGGTAGGGCGCTGTGAGGCTCGTGGGGTGGCTCGCGCTGCTCGTCGCGCGTCGTGCGGCGACGGCTCCACAGTTGCTGGTGATTCGCTTCGTGGGCGTGCTCATGGCCGTCACGCTCGTGGCGGGTGTGTCTCTGTACAGCGGGGCCATGGGTGATTCTATGTTGAGGCAGCGACTCGCGACCGATCCGAGCGATGTCAATCTGTCCATCAGCCAGACCGCACAACCCTTATCCAACGCGAGCTATGCCGCCCTCGACACCTATATCCGGCATGGCGAGTCGGCGGATATAGGGGCGCCCCTGACCGGCCTGCACATCCACCACAACACGTCGGCGCTGCCGGTCTACCACCTGGGGGCCGGCGGAACGCGCCTCAGGGGCGTGCGGCTAGCAGCCCTTGCCCTGGATTATTACGAGGGTTTACAAGGGCAGATTGGCCTGCTGGCCGGGACGCTCAATGTGCCGGCGCGGATGCCTAACGGCGACGCGCCGGTCGTCGTCTCCGCCTACACAGCCCGGAGCCTGAACCTCCGTGTCGGTGATCGCCTCGCCTTTGCCACGGACGGATCGACGGCTATCGGCCCGCCGCTGCGCATCACGAGTATCTTCGCGCCGATCAGCCCCAATAGCGCGTTCTGGGATGTCCATGCCGGAGATCCCACCTATCGCTCCTTTGTCACACCGCGGTTGGAAACATTTCAGAGCTTCGCCGCGCAGGGCGCCGTCGTCGGTCCGGAGTATTTCTGGCTGCAACAGACCAACGCCACAGCGCTACACCTGAACAGCATCGATACGACGCTGAATGGGCTAGCCCGCGTCCGCAGCAGAGTCGCGGCCATAGCTCGCGATACGGTGCTCATCACCTCACTCGACACGGCCATCAATGGCTTTCTCGGCCAATATGCGCTCCTGCCCGCGATCCTCTTGATCTTGGTGGCGCCCATCGTTGCCCTCATCCTCTACGCCGTCGCGGTGACGACGACGCTTGCTCTGGATCGTCAGGCCGGCGAAGTCGTGTTGATGCGCAGTCGGGGTGCCACGCGCGCCCAGATCTTCGCCCTGTACGTCGCCGAGGGCCTCGTGTTCGGCGTCATCGCTATGATCGTCGGACCGGTCATAGGGTTACCGCTGGCCGGACTGATCGGCCGCGCGTCGGGCTTCCTCACATTCGGTGGCGGACTGCCCTTTACCCTACGCCTGCTCCCCGAGACGTACCTATATTGCGGTGTGACGGCGCTGCTGTGCGTACTGGCCGGACTGCTGCCGGCCATGGCTGTGGCGCGGCGCTCTATGATGGCCTTCAAGGGGAAACAGGCGCGCCCGCGTGGCCGTCCGTTGTGGCAGCGGCTCTATCTCGATGTCGTCGCGCTGGTCGTCGCCCTGTATGGTCTCACCCTGCTAGTGCGCCAGGGCGTGGTCAATTCGGGCGATGCGACAGCGGTCGTGGCGCAGGATCCTGTTGTCGCCGTTACGCCTTTGCTCTTTGCCGTGGCCCTGACGCTGCTGCTAAGCCGTCTTTTACCGTGGCTGGCGTCGCTCGCCCTGCATCTCCTCAGCCCCCTGTTGTCTCCATCCGCGCTCGTGGCCCTGCAAAGCGTGTCCCGTGCGCCACGCCAACCCATGCGCCTGGTGCAGCTCTCAACCCTTACCCTAACGCTTGGCATCTTTGCCGCGACCGTGGCTGGCGTCGAAGCACAGAACCTGTCCGACCAGTACCTGTACCAGGCCGGGGCGCCATTGCGGCTGGGGGAATCGTTTGACCGCCAGCACGCGCCCCCCAGCATGAGAAGCACGCTGGACATCATGCCCCTGGCGGCCCATCGTGCGCTTCCCGGTGTCCGCGCCGTCACCCCGGCGCTGCGCTATGACTCCTTCGGTAACGTCACCAATACAACGGACAGCGGCACAGTCATCAATGTGCTGGGCATTGATCCGGCGACGGCTGGGGGCGTCATGTGGTATCGGCAAGACTTTGGTAACCAGCCATTCAACCAACTGCTGCGCGATGTCCAGACGCCCGGCCCCGACGCCATCGTCAGCGACGCTCTCATGCGCGCGACAGGTCTACACCAGGGCGATACGTTTGGTGTCACATTGAACAACAATGTACGCGTATCGTTTCGGGTAGCCGGCGTGACCCGCTACTTCCCCAGTCTGAATCCCAGCGACGCTCCATTCGTCGTAGCCAATGTGCAGTATCTTGAGCAGGCCGGTAAAGCTCATGGACCCAATGAGGTCTGGTTGCAAATGGACCAAAGCCAGCCTGCTATTGACCGCATCCTGTATCTCGCGCACCAATGGCCGCGCACGATCCAGAGCTTTCAGGGGTTAGCGCCGGCCGACGCGGCGCAAAACAATCCGCTCTCCTCGGGGATCTACGGGGTCGTCTCGGTTGGGTTCCTGATCGCCGCCGCCCTGGCGCTGCTCGGTTTCCTGACGTACGCGTATCTCACCCTGCAACAGCGTCTATCCGAGGTTGCTATTCTACGAGCGCTCGGGCTGTCCCGCGGGCAGGTACGCACGCTGTTGCTATTCGAGCAGGTCTTTCTCCTGGCAACGGCTATCCTGGGCGGCATCGTCGCGGGGTTGCTGACGACGCGTTTGTTTCTGCCATACATGCCGATCGCAGCCAACGTCGTGCCGCCGTTCCTCGTGGTCATGCCGTGGTCCGCGGTGGGCGCGTTCGTGCTAGCTATGCTGATCGCGTTTGTGCTTGTGTTGAGCGTCCACGTCACCTTGCTTCTGCGCGTTCAGCTTGGTCGCGTCCTGCGCCTAGGCGAAGGATAGTGGCATGAACGACGAGAGCAACACAATCTCGATCCCGCTGGAACGTTCTCGTTTTTCATTGTTGTTTGCGCCCGTGCCGTTAAGGCGGTAAGACCAATTAGTTGACGCAGTACGGTACCAGGGCGTTGCATGCTGAAGGGAGCACTGTAGAATGAAGAAGATCATCAATGAGCCTGTGGACTTCGTCGACGAGATGCTTGACGGGGTGCTGATCGCCCACCACACGGCGCTGCGCGCTGCCGGAGATCCGCGCGCTATCGTGCGCGCCGACGCCCCCGTGCGCGGGAAGGTGGGCTTAGCGACGGGCGGGGGGTCAGGACATCTGCCCGTGTTTCTTGGGTATGTCGGACATGGCTTGCTCGATGGCTGCGCCGTGGGCAATGCGTTCGCCTCGCCCAATGCTGAGCAGATGTTGGACGTCACGCGTGCGATTGACGGTGGTCAAGGCGTGCTCTACATCTACGGCAACTATGGTGGCGATGTGATGAACTTTGATATGGCCACGGAAATGGCCGCGCTAGAGGGTATTGAGGTGCGTACAGTGCTGGTGGCGGAGGATGTGGCCTCGGCGCCGCCACAGGAAGCGGCGCGGCGTCGTGGCGTCGCGGGCATGGTCTTCGCCTTCAAAATCGCCGGCGCCTGCGCCGATGCCGGCGGCTCCCTAGATGACGTGGAAAGAATGACGCGCCACGCCCTCGCCAACATGCGGACGATGGGTGTCGCTCTTTCCTCGTGTACCTTGCCGGCCGTAGGCGCGCCCACATTTTCTATCGGCGACGACGAGATGGAGATTGGCATGGGTATCCACGGAGAGCCCGGTGTTCGCCGCGGCCCGCTGGAACCGGCAGACCAAATTGCTGATCGCTTATTGACAGCCATCCTCGCCGACCTTGAGATTGCAGCGGGGACACGTGTCGCGGTCATGGTTAATGGGCTCGGAGCCACGCCACTAGAGGAGCTCTATATCCTCTTTCGGCGCGTGCACAATGAGTTAGCTCATCAAGGGGTCACGGTCTACCGTTCCTACGTCGGTGAGTTTGCCACCTCGCTCGAAATGGCGGGCGCCTCGCTCACGGTTCTGCGTCTCGATGACGACCTCATTCCCTTCCTCGATGCGGCCGCCGCGTCACCATTTTTCGTGCAAACAGCCCGTGGATAGGGAGAGAGCCAATGAGTTCGTCGTGCTCGACCGCACAGGTGCGCGCTGGCTTGACCGCGATGTCGCTGGCGTTGATCGATCATGCTGATGAGTTGAATCGACTCGATGCGGCCATCGGTGACGGCGACATGGGCGTGACGGTGCGTATCGGCGCGCAGGCTGTCCTGGATACCGTGGAGAGTTCGTCCGATGTCGATCTAGCCACGCTGCTCAGTCGTGCCGGCATGGCCTTTAATCGCGCCGCGGCATCGACAACCGGAGCCCTGGTGGCGACCGCGGGGATGCGCGCGGGGAAAGTCGCCAAGGACGAGAACGCTGTCGCGATGGACCTGCCGTTGCTGACCCGCATGGTCGCGGCCGCGGAAGCTGGCATCCGTGAGCGCGGTAAGGCGCAACGTGGTGACAAAACACTCCTCGACGCCTTAATATCCGCCAGCGAGGCGCTTACTCAAGCAGCGAATGACGGAGTTGACATGCGTGAAGCGGGGCAGCGCGCCTTGACTGCCGCCCAACATGGATGCGAGGAGACCGTGGCAATGCGCAGCAGAATCGGGCGCGCGGGCTGGATCGGTGAGCGCACCATCGGCCAGCCCGACCCCGGCGCGACGGCCGTGATTATTGTTTTACAAGCGCTCGTAGACCAGGGTTCGCACCTGGAGGAGAAAGGGGACGTAGATGCCACAGGTTGAACAACAAAAGCGTGTCATCGTGACCGGGGGTAGCGGCAAGGCGGGACGATACGTGGTCCAGGAGTTTGTCGACCACGGCTATACCGTACTCAATCTGGATCTCAAGCCCTTGCCGTCGCTGCCCACCCGCACCCTCATCACCGACCTCACCGACGCGGGGCAAGTCTTCAACGCGCTGGCGAGTTACGTCGGCAATATCGCCGCCTCTTCGACCACCCCTCGGCCGCTTGACGCCATCGTGCATCTGGCGGCTATCCCTGCCGTCTTTATGGTACCGGACAACGAAGTGTTCCGCATCAATACGCTGAGCACCTACAATGTGCTCGACGCCGCCTCCAAGCTGGGGATCAGGAAAGCCATTATCGCCTCGAGCGAAACGACCTACGGCCTCTGCTTCGCCTATGAGGACCGTGTTCCTGTGTACTTGCCCCTGGACGAGGACTACCCGGTCGATCCGATGGACTCGTATGCGCTCTCGAAGGTGGTCAACGAGCGGACGGGACGCGCATTCCACCTGCGCGACGGCATGGATGTCTACGCCTATCGTATCGGCAATGTCATCGAGCCACACGAGTACCCTGCTTTGATCGAGGGGTTCAGGGACCCGAGCGCGCGCAAGCGCATTGTCTGGAGCTACATCGACGCGCGCGACCTCGCGCAAGCCTGCCGCCTGGGCGTCGAAACCGACGGTTTGGGGTTCAGGGTCTACAACATCGCCAACAACGACGTGTCCTCGGACCTGCCGACGCGCGAGTTGCTGCGCCGCTACTATCCCGATGTCCCGGTGCGCCTGGAGCTTGGCGAACACGAAACGCTGCTGAGTAATCGGCGCGCGCAAGAGGAACTCGGGTTCCAGCCAGTTCATACCTGGATGGATGCCGCCTCTCTCAAACCTCCGTTGGAGTAAGGATGTCAGTGCACATGAAAGTTCTGTTCATCGGCGGTACCGGCTTCATCAGTACCGCCGTTAGCCGCCGATTGGTCGCGGCAGGAGTTGACCTGTTCCTGCTGCATCGTGGCGCGAGCCATGACACGCTTCCCGGCGTCCACCATCTGACGGCCAACATCCATGAGCCGGCAGCCGTCCGCGCCGTCCTCCAGGATAGCCACTTCGACGTGGTGGTTGATTGGATCGCCTATACGCCCGATGATATCGAGCGCGACCTCGCACTCTTCAGCGGTCGGACCAAGCAATATATCTTCATCAGCTCGGCCTCGGTGTACCAGAAGCCACCCGCCAGCTATTGGATCACCGAATCGACGCCGTTGTATAACCCGTACTGGGCGTACGCCCGCGACAAGATCGCATGCGAAACGCGCTTGCTGCAGGCGTATCGTGAGGATGCGTTTCCTATGACCATCGTGCGGCCATCGCTCACCTATGATCCCAATTTCCCCATCGCGATCGGTGGCTGGGGCTGCTATACCCTGGCCGACCGCTTGAAAAAAGGGCAGCCGATCATCGTTCATGGCGACGGCTCATCCTTGTGGGTCGTCACCCACGCCGACGACGTCGCGCGCGGGTTGTTGGGGCTGATTGGAAACGGGCAGGCGCTCGGCTACGCGTTCCATATCACATCGGATGAAGTCTTGACCTGGAATCAGATCTACGAGAACATCGCCGATGCCCTGGGAGTGCAAGCCAACATCGTCCACATACCGTCGGACTTCATCGCGCGCGTGGACCCCGACCTCGGCGCAAGCCTGCTTGGGGACAAAACGTGGAGCGTGGTGTTCGACAACAGCAAGATCAAAGCGTTCGTTCCGGATTTCCAGGCGACCATCCCATTTCGGGACGGCATCCGCCGGACGTTAGATTGGTTCGCGGCTGACGCGCAACGCCAGCGGGTGGATGCGCATGTCAATGCGAGCATGGACCGGATTATCGCGGCGTTTGGAGGAATCCAATGAGTGACGATGACGCGACTCCTTTGCCACGTTTCGACGCGCTTCCGGTTCGACCCGACGCCCCGCCGCACTCGGCATGGGGGTTGTGGGGCGATGACGATGAGATCGGCACACTCAATCTGTTGACGCCTCAGTGCGTCACTAACGCTAGCCGGCTCGTGCGTAAGGGCGCGATATTCCCGCTTAACTGGGACCTGGAGCTGCCGGACCCGCCGTTGTTCGGGCGCGAGGCGCTGCAACATACCATTAAGCGGACGCATCATTTCGTCAATGACGATGTCTACCACACGTTCAACACGCAGTCGTCAAGCCAATGGGACGGGTTGACTCACTACGGCAACATGACCTATCACGGCTTCTACAATGGCGTGACCGAGGCTGAGGTCACCGGTGATCTCGGCACGCGCAACGGTATCCAGGTATGGGCGCGGCGCGGCATCGCCGGACGTGGTGTACTGCTCGATTATCGACGCTGGGCGCTGGCGCAGGGGATCACCTACTCGCCCGGCGAGCGCCACGAGATCACCGTCGATGCCCTGCGGGAAACGGCGCGGGTCCAGGGCGTCGAGGTGCGCACGGGCGATATTCTGATCATCCGCTCCGGTTGGATCGCATGGTACCTCGGGTTGAACCGAGACGAGCGCACGGCCGTTGCCAACCCGCCGCATGACGCGGTGGGCGTGGCGCAGGGCAAGAGTATGCTGCGCTTTCTCTGGGACAGCCATGTTGCCGCCGTCGTCGGCGACGCCATTGCCTTCGAGGCGCTCCCCGCTCATCCCGAGCATGGGTTTATGCACGAAACCTTGCTCGCCCTCTGGGGTATGCCGATCGGCGAAATGTTCTATCTAGAGTCGCTGGCCGACGACTGCGCGGCCGACGGCGTGTACGAGTTCTTCTTCACGGCCGCCCCGCTCAACAAACTGGGTGGTGTCGCCTCTCCGTCCAACGCCTTGGCAATGAAATAAGATACGGGTTGATCGTGCGTGATCCCTTGATAATCGGTATAAGGCGTGTCGTCATTGGAGGATAGCCGCAAGGGGTAGCGATGAGTGATGGTGGATAGACAGACAGCACTATCTGTATCGTCTGCAGGTGGTGCGGCACGCGATGTCGAGCGAGGGGCCACCCAGCGAGGAAGAGGCCATTGTGGCGGAGCATTTTGCTTGGCTACAACAGCATACGGACCGAGGGGTGATGATGCTGGCGGGACGGGCCTTGAACACTGACGAGAGTGCTTTCGGCGTCGCCATTTGTCAGGCTGCTTCGGTGGAGGAGGTGCAGGCGCTCATGTGTCGCGATCCTGCGGTGGCGCCGGGGGGTATGCATGCCGGGCTCCTCCTTTTTCAGGTGACACGTCTACACGGCGAACCTGCGTGAGTGTTCAAAGTCATTGAGAGACAACGGAGGGTTTCATCAATAGTGGCTGCGGATGTGCTGGGGCCGGATGAGAGTGAGGGGGGCGAGCGGCATGCAGTGCTTGGAGGACGCGGGGAAGCCGTTCATGAGGGCAAGACGTGGCCGCTCTAGGCGACACACGATGGCCGTGCCTGTCCGCGTCCGACGCCGCTGCCGGTGGGCCTGGCCGAGGGGACGCTGGACAGATAGACTCCGTGACTGCCTCCCCACCGCGGTGGAGATCACGATAGCGCACTAACGCCGACCGCGGCCGGTTATTCTAGTAGTCCGTCAAGCGCCGTCTTGACAGTTCAATCGCCGTGCAACAGGGGACGGCAACTGTCCATAGTTCGCTTGACAGACTACTAGGTACCATAGTGTCCGTTGTTTGCCCCGCAGTGTCCGTTGTTTGCCCCGCAGTGTCCGTTGTTTGCCCCGCAGTGTCCGTTGTTTGCCCCGCAGTGTCCGTTGTTTGCCCCGCGGCTGCGGTCGTAGGGCCTTTAGAGGAAGGAAGAACCATGAACACCGATTCAATCGCATTGGAACTCTACACCGTGCGCGATGAGACCGCGCGCGACTTCGCGGGCACGCTGCGCCGCGTTGCCGACATGGGCTACAAAGCCGTGGAATTCGCTGGCTATGGCGGCCTTTCCGCCGAGCAGCAGCGCGACCTGCTCGCGGACACGGGCCTGACCGCAGCGTCTACCCATGTGGGCCTCGACATCCTGGCGCATGCGCCCGACGACGCCATCGCCTACTGCAAAGCGATTGACTGCCGCTACCTGGTGTTGCCCGGCCTGCCCAACGACCACCGTAACCCCGAAGCGCTGCGCGCCCTCGCGCCGCGCCTGGACGACCTGGGCCGGCGTTGTCAGGAGCAAGGCATTGCCTTTGGCTACCACAACCACGACTGGGAATTCGCGGGGCACGCCGACGGGACGGCGCTGCTCGACCTGCTGCTGGACGCCACGGACCCCGCGCTAGTCGCGCTGGAGCTTGACGCCTACTGGGCGGCCTACGCCGGGGTCGATGCCGTGGCCTACCTACAGCGACGGGCCGGCCGCGTCCCGCTGATCCACCTCAAAGACATGACACCCGAACGGACCTTCGCGGAAGTGGGCGACGGCACGCTCGACATAGGCGCCCTCATCGCCGCCGCGGGCGCGGCCGGTGCGCGCTGGTACATCGTCGAGAACGACGCGCCCACCATCCCATCCCTGGAAAGCGCGCGCCGCTCGCTGACAAATCTGCAAACGATGGCGGAGTGACAGCCGGCGGGAGCGACAAAGAGAGAGGCTGCGCGATGTGGCTGAACGGAGCCAGTAGCGGCTGGCGATGAGTACGAGGGGCGAGACGCGGGCTGCGGGACCGGCTGCATCGCGCCCGTTGGCGCGCGGCGGCGTCGACGTGGTCGGGGTTGACCGCGACCCGGACATGCGGGCGGCGCGCCACAGACGAATCGTTACCAAAGCGCCGTATCATCAGAACATAAGGAGCTATGATGATGGAATCGACCGTGGACAGGCAGACGGCCATCGTGACCGGTGCGGCGCAGGGCATCGGCCGGGCCATCGCGGCGCGTCTGGCGCGCGATGGCATGGATGTGGTCATCGCGGATCTCCACGCGGACCGACTCGACGTGGTGGCGCGCGAGGTCCGCGCGCTGGGCCGCCATGCCCTGCCCCTCGCCGTCGATGTGACCGACGCCGCGGACCGTGAGCGCCTCTTTGCGCGGACGATCGAGACGTTCGGCCGCCTCGACGCCCTGGTCAACAACGCCGGCATTCAGCGGATAGCGCCGCCGCTGGACGTGACCGAGGAGCATTGGGACGCGGTGATGGGCGTCAACGCCAAGGCGACGTATTTCTGCTGCCAACGCGCCCTGCGGCACATGGTCGCGCGGCGGCACGGACGCATCGTGAACGTGGCCTCCATCGCCGGCAAGATGGCGAGCACCGTCCACCACCCCATCTACAACGTCAGCAAGGCCGCCGTCCTGGCCATGACCAAGACGCTCGCGCTCGCCTATGCCGCCGACGGCGTCCGTGTCAACGCCGTCTGCCCGGGCGTCATCGCGACACCGATGCAGGATGACGTGGACCGCGCGTTCGCCACGGTGCTGGGGAAAACGCCAGCCCAGGTCCGTGACGAACGGGTCAGCCGTATCCCGCTCGGGACCATTGGGGCGCCGGAGGACGTCGCGGCGCTGGTGTCGTTCCTGCTCGGCCCCGACGCCCACTATCTGACGGGGCAGGCGCTCAACGTCGACGGCGGGATCCTGACCTACTAACAGCCTATGCGAACAGGAGAGGGGCACGGCGCCGTGTGTGCAATTAAGGATGAGGACCGCCCCCTGGTGTCCCCCAACGCGATCGGTGGGAGCCTTCTTTTCCCATATGTCATCTCTACCTTGACCATCACGATCACTTTTCAGATAGGCTGCAAGGCTATATCCACGGACGCGCCAAACCAATGACAGGAGATCGCTGTGATCCTCGACCACTTCAAGCTCGACGACCGCGTAGCCGTCGTCACCGGGGGGAATCGTGGCCTCGGCCTTAGCATCGCCACCGCGCTCGCCGAGGCGGGCGCGGATATTGTCTCGATCCAGCGGACGAATGAGGCGTCCATGCTGGTAGAGGCCGTGGCGCGAGTGGGGCGGCGTGTGCTGCCGCTCGCACTCGACCTGGCCGCGGATGGCTCCGCCGACGCGGCGCTCTCCGCGACCTTGCGCCGCTTCGGACGGGTAGACATCCTCGTCAACAACGCGGGCGTGCAGCGCCGCGCCCCGGCGGCCGATTTCTCGCTGGCGGACTGGGACGCCGTCATCGCGGTGGATCTGCGCGCTGTTTTCACGTTCTGTCAGGCCTTCGGATGGGAGATGCTGCGCCAGGGTCACGGCAAAATCATCAACATCACCTCGTTGCTGGCCTTCCAGGGGGGTATTACCATTCCCGCCTACGCCGCGAGCAAGCACGCCGTGGCAGGCCTGACCCAGGCGTTATGCAATGAGTGGGCACATCATGGTGTCAACGTGAACGCCATTGCCCCCGGCTACATGGATACCGACATGAACGCGGCCCTGCGTGCGGACCCTGAACGGAGTCGCGCCATCAGCGAACGGATCCCCGCGGGACGCTGGGGCACGCCGGCGGACCTGGCGGGTGCGGCGGTCTTCCTGGCGTCGCCGGCCTCGGATTATCTGCACGGCCACACGATCGTTGTAGACGGGGGGTGGCTCGCCCGCTAGCACAGCGGTGATTCGGGGTCAGAGCGCCGCACGCCGCGGCGGCCATCATGGTCCTCCGGGCACATCCCTGGACTACGGAGGATTCCATAAACGGCACGTAGCTATCACGGTACGTATACAATGGAACGAGACATAGGGACGCAGGGCGTGATAAAGGAAAACGTCAACGTGGACATGCTATGGATAGGGTCGTGAGTCACAGTGGTCCAGACAACCGGGTGACGCTTTGTGCCGTCATGCGATGCAAGCGTGCACTCGCAGGCCATGTGTGATAGGAGTGGTGGTTGTAGTGTGCGGTACTTTTGCGGAAGACCTGTCGTGACTGGCCGCCGCATCCGTTGGCGGATGCGGCGGCCAGTCACGACACGGGTCGCTGTTGTACGGGTAGCGGGCGACGCTTCTCCCTTGCTACCCCGTTGACTAGTGGGTCATGCCGCAATTGATGCGGCTTTTCCGGCGGCTTAATTACGCCTGTTTGGCCTGCAGAGCATTACCCGCTTTATTTGTAGCGTGACCCACTAGTAGTCTGTCAAGCGAACTATGGACAGTTGCCGTCCCCTGTTGCACGGCGATTGAACTGTCAAGACGGCGCTTGACGGACTACTAGTAGTGTGGAGGTGGATTGATGACCTCGATCATGGAATCGGCTCGCGTGGTACCGTCGGATGCGTTGCCTGCCACGATGCACGCAGTCGTCTGCTACAACCCCGGTGACTATCGGCTCGAAGAGGTGCCCGTCCCTGTGCCCGGCCCTGATGAGGTACTGACGAAGGTGGAGGCGTGCGGCATCTGTATGAGCGACGTCAAGACGTTCCGCGGAGCCCCCTCGTTCTGGGGAGACGCCGCGCAGCCCCGCTACATCAAGCCGCCCATGATCCCCGGCCACGAGTTCATCGGGCGCGTCGTCGCGGTCGGTCCTGGAGGGGAAGAGCACCACAAGGTGCGCGTCGGCGACCGCGTGATTTCCGAGCAAATCGTCCCTTGTTGGGCCTGCCGGTTCTGCACACATGGTCAGTATTGGATGTGCGAGAAGCACGATCTCTACGGCTTCCAGAACAATGTCAACGGCGCCATGGCCGCCTACATGATCTATCCGAAAGAGGCGATCGTGCACAAGGTCCCGGACAGCGTGCCGCTCGACGAGGCCATCGTCGTCGAGCCGTTAGCCTGCTCCCTCCATGCGGTCGAGCGCGCGGAGATCCACCCCGATGACACGGTCGTCATCGCCGGCGCCGGAACATTGGGGCTGGGGATGATCGGCGCGGCGCGGCTGCTCAACCCCAAGCGACTCATCGTGCTCGATACGCGCCCGCAGCGCCTCGCTCTGGCCACGCGTCTGGGCGCCGACCTCGTCATGAACCCGACGGAGAGCGACGTGATCGCAGCGGTCAAAGCGCTCACCGATGGCTACGGCTGTGACGTCTACATCGAGGCGACGGGTTATCCGCCAGCCGTCAATCAGGGATTGGCGATGATTCGCAAGCTGGGAACCTTCGTCGAATTCAGTGTGTTCACCGACGAGGCACAGGTCGACTGGTCGATCATCGGCGACCGCAAAGAGCTCACCATCCATGGCTCGCATCTCGGCCCGTACACCTACCCGCGCGCGATCGATTACATCGCGAGCCGTAAGATCGACGTACGGGGGATTGTGACGCACCGCTTCCCACTCAGCCAATTCGCCGAGGCGCTCGGCGTCATGGAGCGCGGCGAGAACTCACTCAAGGTCATCCTGTTGCCCTGATCTGAAATACGCCCCATTTCACCTGCGGGGGTGGCCCCGTCAGGGGCCAGGGGGGACTCGTGCGGAAGTAAGGAGCCTACTTGGCAGTGCAATGAACAACTGAACCGGCCGCAGTCAGCCCGTGATGTACTATGCGACCGCGGTCACAGGCTTTGCTCGCTGCAAACAGACCACTGTCAGACGACACGAGGGAGGTGTGTTTCATGCACATGATCGTCGCGCGTCGGCCCAGATCCGTTGCTGGGGCTCTTAGGAGCGCGACTCTAGGGGAGCGCTCCGCTAGCAGGTCATATGGCTGCGTATCATGACTGCGGTCAGCGTGTCGCGCTGCACAAAGACGCTCATGCTCCCATCTGAGGATGTGACAAGATGATGGTAACGTTGTAGAGGAGAGACAGACACGATGACATCGCTCGTTCTGGAGAAGGCGCATGAGCTCTCGTTGCGCACCATCGCCCTGCCCGATGCCGTGGGCCCACACGACGTACGCATCAGGATACACACGGTCGGCATCTGCGGCAGCGACGTGCACTACTACCAGCATGGCGCCATCGGGCCATTCGTGGTGCGCGAGCCATTGGTCCTTGGGCACGAGGCGTCCGGGACGGTCGTCGAGGTCGGGGCGGCCGTGACGACGTTGCGCGAGGGCGACCGCGTCTGCATGGAGCCTGGTATCCCCGACCCCGACAGCAAAGCCACACGCCTGGGCCTGTACAACCTCGATCCCGCTGTACGCTTCTGGGCCACGCCCCCGGTGCATGGCTGCCTCACCCCTTACGTCGTACATCCGGCGGCGTTCACCTTCAAGCTCCCGGATAACGTGAGCTTTGCCGAGGGGGCCATGGTCGAGCCGCTAGCGGTCGGGCTGCACGCCGCGCACAAGGCGGGGATCACGCCGGGCGACCTCGCCGTCGTCAGCGGGGCGGGGCCAATCGGGATGGTAACGGCGCTGGCCGCGCTGGCTGGCGGGTGCAGCCGCGTCGTCATAACCGACGTGCAGCAGCCCAAGCTCGATCTGGCGGCGACACTTGGCCCCATCGTGCCCGTCAACGTTGCGAACGACAATCTCCTGGACGTCATCAGTGCATTGACCGACGGGTGGGGGGCCAACATCGTGTTCGAGGCCAGCGGGAATGAGAGAGCGGCCGCCGGAGCGATCGAGCCCTTGTGCCCGGGCGGTCGCATCGTCTACATCGGAATGCCGGGAGCGCCGATCATGTTCGACGTGGTGGCCGCCCAGGCGAAGGAGGCGCGGATCGAAACGGTGTTTCGCTATGCGCACGTCTACCCGCGCGCAATCGAGCTCATGAGTAGCGGACGGATCGACGTCACGCCGCTGCTGACCGACCACTACGACTTTGAGCGCAGCATCGAAGCGTTCGACGACGCCACACGCATGCGGCCCGAGTCCGTCAAGATGCAGATTACGTTGCCCCAGTAACGAGGCTGCGACGACGAAGGGACGGACACTGTGGACATAGGTTTCGAGGGAAAGCGCGCCCTAGTCACCGGCGCGGGCAAAGGGATCGGGCGCGAGATCGCGGCCCTTCTGGCGCACAACGGGGCGACGGTCGTCGTCATGAGCCGGTCGGCGGAGGACCTCGCGTCGCTGGAACGGAAGATTGGCGCCGAGGTGATCGTCGTCAACCTGGTCGACGCGCTCGCGGCGCGGGCGGCGGCCGGGCAGGCGGGAGCCATCGATCTTCTGGTCAACAACGCTGGGATCGCCATCACCCAGCCGTTCCTCGACACGACAACCGAGGCGTTCGATGAGACGATGGCGGTTAATATCCGCGCTGCGCTCGTTGTGTCGCAGGTCGTCGCAAAGGGGATGATCGCGCGTGGCGGCGGCGGCGCCATCGTCAACGTGTCCTCGCAGGCGTCAATGGTAGGGCTGGCCCATCACGCCTCCTATTGTGCCTCGAAAGGGGGCATCGACCAGTTGACACGCGTCATGGCTTTGGAGTTGGGGCCGTACGGAATCCGGGTGAACGCGATCAATCCGACCGTCGTGCTCACCCCGATGGGCGCGCGCGTCTGGGGCGACCCCGCGAAGGGAGGCCCGATGTTGGCCCGTATCCCCCTCGGCCACTTCGCTCAGCCGATCGATGTGGCGCACGCCGTGGCCTATCTCCTCAGCGACAAAGCCGGCATGATAACCGGAACGATGTTGCCGGTCGATGGGGGGTTCCTTGCGGTGTGACCGCTGCCACGGTCTATCGGGATGTGTCAGACGCGGACCGTACATGGGTCCATGTGCGCGTTCGCACAGCGGTGTGACCCGCCCGATCGCACCTCCCGTTCATGGGACTATCCTGGCGCTCGGGGCGGTGCGCGAGGGACAACCGCAGGGGCACAGGAGATCTGGCGCGGCGTGTGTAGATCGACGAGGAACAGCGGCATGACAACGACAGACACATTTGTGATGGGGATTGACAGCAGCACGACCGCCACGAAGGCCATCGTGTGGAATACCGAGGGTCACGCCGTCGCCGAGGGACGCGCCGAGATGCCCGTCGCGCGTCCCGGTCGTGGACTTTACGAGCAGCGGCCGGAGGACTGGTGGTCGGCCTGCTGTCGCGCGACCCGAGCGGCCGTCGCGGACCTCGATCCACGGGCGGTCGTCGCCCTTGCCGTGGCCAACCAGCGCGAAACGGTGGCCGTGCTCGACGAGCGCATGCGCTCACTCCGGCCAGCCATGTTGTGGTGCGACGAGCGTGGGCGCGTCCAGGTTGACCGCGTCGCCGCCGACCTGGGCGGTCAGCGCGTGCACGACGCGACCGGTAAGCCCGTGGAACTCTGCCCGGCCCTCTACCGCATCTTGTGGCTGCGCGACGAAGAACGCGCCACGTTCGACCGCACGGCGCACTTCGTCGACGTGCAGGGCTATCTCAACTGGCGGCTCAGCGGCGAACTCGTCACAAGCTGGGCCAGCGCCGACCCGTTCGGGCTCCTTGACATGCGTCGTTTCGCCTGGCATACCGCGCTCATGGACCACCTCGACCTGTCGCCCGCCACGTTCGCTCCGGTGGTTGCCCCGGGGACCCCAGTGGGGACGCTCACATCCGAGGCGGCCGCCGCCTGCGGTCTCTCTGCCGGGACGATCGTCGTGGCCGGCGCGGGCGATGGGCAAGCGGCCGGGCTCGGTAGCCGAGCACTCGCTCCTGGCCGGGCCTACTGCAACCTGGGGACGGCCGTTGTGGCAGGGGTGCAGACACGCCGTTACCAGGTCGATCCGGCCTTTCGCACGCTGACCTCGGCCGTCCCCGGCGCCTATGTTTGCGAGGCCTTGCTGCGCACAGGGACCTCGCTCATCTCCTGGTTCGTCGAACACTTCGGGTCTGAGGGAGCGCGCGAGGCTGGAGCGAGCGCGGAGGAACGACTGGAGCGGCTGGCGACCACTGTGCCGCCCGGCGCCGAAGGGCTCGTCCTGCTGCCCCACTGGAACGCGGCCGGAACGCCGCATTGGGACGGACTCGCGCGTGGCGCGGTCGTCGGATGGACGCAAGCTCATGGCAAAGCGCACTTTTATCGCGCGGTCCTGGAAGGCCTGACCATGGAACTGCGCTTGTCCCTCGACGGCATCGCGGGTGTGACTGATGAGCCCATCGACCGCCTCGTCGTCACGGGAGGCGGTGCGCGCAGTCCCCTCTGGCGGCAGATCGTCGCCGATGTGACCGGGCGCACCGTCACCCGCGTGGCGAGCGCCGAGTTGACTAGCCTTGGGGCGGGGATGCTCGCCGCCACAGGCGCGCATATCTTCGTCGATGTTCCAGTGGCGGCGGAAGCCATGTCGCGTGACCTTGAGGATGTTCACCCTATTCCCGCCCATAGGGACCTGTACGACGCGCTATTCACCGGCGTGTATCGTCCGCTCTACGGGGCCTTGCGGGATATTACGCATACGATCAGCACACGGGAGATCGAGAGGGAGCGGTCGACGCCAGGAGATCGCTAGCGACAGCGGCGAGGTCAACGCGTAAAGCCGGAAAGCCTGTGCGGTATCAAACGAGTGGGCATCATGGCTGTGTAGACGTTTATAGTGTGGAGGACAGCAATAGATGCACCGATGTAGAGCACGGGGAGCGCAGACCTGCTCACAGGGACACACGCCCTGGGCACGGTTGGGGCAGCCATACGAGATCGCCGACGTGGGTCCTTGCCCGGCTGGTCTGAACACCGGCCGCGTGACGGGGAGCGATAAGCGTGTCGACGGCGGATATGAGTGGTGGATGTGGAGATGAACGGGCAGCAGAAAACGGTCGTCGTCCTGGGTGCCGGCGCGATGGGGAGCGCCTTCACAACCCCGCTGACGCGGAACGGGCATCGCGTGCGCCTGTGGGGTACCTGGCTTGACGACGATCTCCTGGCTGAGATCAGGGTACACCGTCCCCATCCCCGCACCGGCGTCGTCGTCGACGCGCGCGTCGACCTCTTCCCGAGCGCGATGCTCGCGGCCGCCCTGGACGGAGCCGACCTGGTCGTCCTGGCCATCACCTCGACGGGAGTCGCGGACATCTACGCCCGCGCCGTGCGTTACTGCGCGCCCGGCGTCCCAGTTCTGATCGCGTCGAAGGGCTTCGGGCGCGATACGGGCGGTCGCGTGTTATTGATCCCCGATCTACTCGACCGCGTGACGCCCGGCCGCCACCCGTTCGTGGCGATCGCGGGCCCGTGCAAGGCTAACGAAGTGGGGGACGGGCGTCCCTCTGTGGCGGTATTCGCGACGCCGGACGTGCGACTGGGCCGTCACTGCGCGCACATGTGCGCGACCGACACGTACACAGTGATCGTGTTGGCGGACATCGCTGGCGTGGAGATAGCCGCCGCGACGAAGAACGCCTACGCCATCGTGCTGGGCATCTGCGATGGTCTTGGCACGGCGGGTGGGCAACCCTGGCACAACCTTAAGGCGGCGCTCTTCAGTCAGGCGGTAGTCGAGATGGGCGTGCTCGCGGCGGCGGTCGGTGGCCGTGTCGATACCGTCTACGGTTTCCCAGGGGTGGGCGACCTGGAGGTCACGGGGCTGTCAGGCCGCAACAGAGCGCTGGGCGAACGTATCGGGCGGGGCCAGCCGAGCACGGACGCGATCACCGCGATGGAGGGAAGCGGCCAGACCGTTGAAGGGCCGGCCGCCGCGCGACTCGCGTGGACGCTGGCGCGGAACCTGGAGGAGCAGGGCCACCTCTCACTCGCTCGCGTCCCATTGCTCGCGGGGCTCATCGAGATGTTGGACGCGGACGTTTCCCCGTTGCCCTTGCTCGCGCACCTACTCCCCTCGTTCGCCCAGGCAGACGTGCCCGAGGTCGAACGATAAGTAAGGGGAACGGAATAACAACGGGCGGGTTCGCCCAATGACATGTTAAGGAGGACACACGTATGCGCGTAGCAATTGGGAGTGACGACGCTGGCTTCCCGCTCAAAGAGGTCATCCGTACGTACTTGCAGGACCGTGGGGTGGAGATGCGCGACTTTGGCGTCTCCTCGGCGGCCCCCAGTGACATCGATTACCCCGACGTGGCGCGTGCGGTGGCCGAGGCCGTGGCGAGCGGACAGGAGGAGCGCGCCATCCTCGTCTGTGGGACTGGCATCGGGATGGCGATGACGGCCAACAAGATACCGGGCGTGCGCGCGGCCCAGGCCCACGATGTCTACTCGGCCGAGCGAGCACGCAAGAGCAACGATGCGCAGGTGCTCGCGCTGGGCGCGCGGGTCATCGGCCCTGAGTTGGCCAAGAGCGTGGTCGACGCGTTCCTGGCCGCGGACTTCGCGGGCGGCGCCTCCACGCGCAAGGTTGAGAAGATGCGGCGTATCGACGCCGAGTATCATACGTAGCGCGTCGGCTAGGGGAGAGTACGAGTGTCACACGCCACGGCGGTCCCTTATCGCGCCTCGTGCACTCCGTGTATCATATCTAGGCCGCGTCGCACCGGCGCGACCACTCAATGAGGAGGATTGTTGCAATGGCGTACCTCGGCATCATGGCGACTACCTTTGCCCGTCCGACCCTTGACGCCGTCCTCGATGCGGCGGTCTCCTCCGGCGTGCATGGCCTGCAGTTCGATCTTGCCTGTGCCGGGGAACCGACCCTGCCCACGCACCTCGACGCGGCCCTGTGCGACCAGATTCGCCACGCCTTCGCGACGCGCCACCTGACCATGGCCGCGCTCTCGGGCACGTTCAACATGATCCATCCGGATCCTCGTCAGAGGGCCGCTGGCCTGGCGGGCTTGCGGACGGTCCTGACGGCGTGCGACGCGCTCGGCGTCGCGGTCGTGACCCTGTGCACGGGGACGCGCGATGCCGCGCACATGTGGCGGCGCCATCCCGACAACGACACAGCGGAGGCCTGGGCGGATCTCATCGCCTGTCTGGGCGACGCGGTACGAACTGCCGAGGAGCACGGGGTGACGCTGGCGTTTGAGCCGGAAGTCGCCAATGTGGTCGATTCCGCTCAGAAAGCGCGCCGTTTGTTGGATGAGATCGCGTCACCGCGCCTGAAGGTGGTGATGGACCCAGCCAACATCTTCCATCACGGCGAGTTGCCCCAGATGGACCGGATGCTGGAGGGCGCCTTCGACCTCCTGGGTCGCGATATCGCGCTGGCGCACGCCAAGGATCTCGACCACGACGGCGACGCGGGGCATCGCCCGGCGGGTCGCGGCGTGCTGGACTACCCGCGGTACCTGGCGCTGCTGCGGCACAGCGACTTCACGGGAGCGGTCGTCCTGCACGGTCTGGAGGAAGGCGATGTGCCCTCGTGCGTGAGCTTCGTGCGTGACGCCGCTCCGGCAGGGTGGTGGTCCGACACGGCAGCGGACGGTTGACGGGCCGCGCTCCCGCACCCGTAGAACCCAGCGTCTCACCGGCGTCCCTCGCGGCCACGGCCGCGTCGGCGGCCATTCGTCGTTCGTCACGCCTATCCGTCGTTCGTCACGCCTATCCGTCGTTCGTCACGCCTATCCGTCGTTTGTCGAGGAGAGAGACTGGATGAAAATCACGGACCTCACCTGTGCCACCCTGGGCCACAACCTGATCGTGCGCGTCGCGACGGACGAGGGTATCAGCGGCTACGGCGAGATCGAGGCGTACAAGGCCTATCTCAAGCCGCAGGTGCTCCACTACACACCCTACATCCTTGGCGAAGATCCGACTGATGTCGAGCGCATGCTGCTCAAGATTCGCCACCGCGGGGCGTTCAAGCCCTGGGGCAGCGCCGTGAGCGCCATCGAGATGGCGCTGTGGGACATTGCCGGCAAGGCCGCGGGCCTGCCCGTGTACAAGTTGCTGGGGGGTAAGGTTCGCGACCGGGTACGCGTCTACAATGGGGCCGTGCGGTTTCCGTTGGCCGACCACTCGCCGGCCGCGTATGCGGAGAACATGGCGCGGATGAAGGAATCCAAGGAAGGGTTCACCATTATCAAGCAGAGCATCGGCTTCCATGGCGCGATGGCGCGCGAGGTCCCCACGTTCTCCTATGGGGACCTGGGCGTCGGCGGCCACGGGACCTACGACCGTGGTCTGGTGACCGAGCGCGGCCTCCAGCACGTCATCGCGTGCGTCGAGGCGATGAAGACCGTGCTCGGTGACGCCGTCGGTCTCGCGCTGGACTGTGGGCCGGGGTGGACGGTGCCCGACGCCATCCGCCTGGCGCGGGCGCTGGAACCGCTGCATGTGCTCTGGCTCGAAGACCTGATCACGGGGGATTACACGCCCTATGTGAACGCGGACGTGTACCGTGAGGTGACCCGCCGTACGGCGACGCCGATCCATACGGGCGAGCAGGTGTACTTGCGCCAGAACTTCAAAGAGTTGATCGAAGATCACGCCGTCAACATCATCGGCCCCGACCCGTGCGATGTCGGCGGACTGGCCGAGTTGAAATGGGTGGCCGAATACGCGGACCTGCACGGCCTCCTGGTGGCGCCGCACGGGACCGCCGACGGACTCCTCGGCCTCGCCGCGCTCGTCCAGGTCTGCGCCACCTTGCCGCGCAACTACATCGCCTTCGAGTACCCGGTCGGCGAGCCCGCCTGGTGGTATGACATCCTCGATGGGCTGCCGGACCCCATCGTCAGGGATGGGTTCATCGACGTGTGGGACCGCCCCGGCCTCGGCGTGGAATTCAATGTCCACGCGGCGCGGGCACATTTGAGGGACGAGGAGCGCTCCTTCTTCGACTAGCCTGAGCACCACCGCCCTCCGTCTCGCGCCGCCCTCCGGTCGCGCATCGACCATGCGGCATAAACACGGCATAAGCGGCGACTGAGCTGGACACGGCGGCAGGGCGCTACGGGCGCGTCCAGTGACCACGGCGTCGCGTGGAACGGACAACAGACGTCGGTCACATGGCGCCCCACGGGCGTGCCTCGGATCCCACGCCAGCGTTTAGCGGCTCTCCGCGCGTGCATGAACCATCTGCACGGCGACGTCGATCGCCGCGCGCATGCTGTCGTCGCGCGCCGTCCCGGTGCCGGCGATGTCAAACGCGGTCCCGTGGTCCACCGAGGTGCGGATGATGGGCAAGCCCACGCTGACGTTCACGCCGCTGTCGAAGGACAACAGCTTCATCGGGATGTGGCCCTGATCGTGGTACATCGCCACGACGATATCGAACTCGCCCTGCACGGCGCGAGCGAAGATGGTGTCAGGAGGCTGCGGGTCGGACACGTTGTAGCCGCGCGCGCGGGCTGCCTGCACCGCCGGGCGAATCTCATGCTCCTCTTCATCACCGAAGAGCCCTCCCTCGCTCGCGTGCGGATTTAGGCCCGCCACGGCAATACGGGGGGCGTCGATGCCCAGGGCACGACAGGCCTCATACGCCAGCGTGATCGTTGTCTCGACGCGCGCGGCGGTCACACGCCTGATGGCCTCGCTCAAGGCGACGTGCGTACTTACATGCACGATCCGTAGCTGCGGACTCGTCAGCAACATACTGACCTGCGTCGCGCCGGTCCGCTCCGCCAATAGTTCGGTGTGCCCGGCATAGGCAAAGCCGGCTCGGTTCATCGCCTCTTTGTTCAGCGGCGCCGTCACCACGGCGTCCACGGCCCCGGACAGCGCCAGGTCGCACGCCCGGATGACGTACTCCACCGCGGCTCGTCCCGCGGCCGCGCTGACCTCTCCGATCGGGCATGCGCTGGGCAGGGCGTTGGCGAGGTCCAGCACGGTCAGTGTGCCGGGGTGGTAGTCTCCCGCTGTCGGGTCATCCACGACCGTGATGGGCAGCTCCGGCGGTCCGATCCACTGCTGCGCGCGCGCGAGAATACGCCGATCGCCCACGATCAACGGGCGGCATCGCTCATACACAGCGGCATACCGGAGCGCCCGCACCACCACCTCGGGCCCAATACCCGCCGGATCGCCCATCGTCAGGGCAAGAAGAGGCGTGTCTAGCTGTCTCATGTCGGATTCCTTCGCTGCGTGGGGCTGACGTGGCAACCATGCGCTCAGAGGCCAGCGCGCGTGATCCGTAGCAGGGTCTCTAGCACGGCCGCGTCACCGTGGTTGCCCGCCTTCACGATAACATACCGCGCGATGCCCTGGGCGTCGATACCGTAGGTGAGCGGCATGCCCGGCAACAACTCGCGAAGGACCGTCAAGCGGCTGACCCCAAGACCCGTCAGGACGGTGATCGCCGTGTCGCCGCCCACTAAGAGGAGCAATCCCGGCCGCAACCGATCGATGGCGGACCGCGCGGCCTCCGCCAGCACGGTGGCCGCTTGGCGTGCGATCGGGCCATCGAGCGTCCGATCATCGGGTCGAGGCAGATGGAGCACGAGGGTATCGGCCGCGTCCGGTACGGGCTCCTTGCCGATCTCGACTGTCCGCACCCCTCCCGCGCGCGCGGACGCGATCTGCGCGTGTGCCCGTTGGCTACCGCTGCCGACCACAATCACGACGGGCCCGTCGCACGCCGTGCGTCGCGCGGCCCGTGCAGCCCCATCGACCTCGTTGGCCCCGTTGATCCTGTCGATCCGCGTGTTGACCATGGGCTGGACGGCTAGCGTGGTTAGTGCGAGCACGCCGAGCAGGCCGGCGCTGCCACAGAGCAGGGCCGCGGGGAGCGCCGTGCCGGTCGCCTCCACGATCACGCCGAGATCCGCGTCCGTCGTCGCATCGACCACCAGGAGGGTAGCGCCGCGTGCGCACGCGGTGACCATGTGGTCGCCGAGCGCGGCGCTGCCCGCGCGCACGGCCGCTAACGGAACGGCGTGGACACGGCGGCGGGACTGGCCGGCGATCACAGTCGGCGCATGGATGCCGGCGATCGGGACCGCTGCGCCGACCAGATAGCCGTCGTGCAGGGACCGCTCCTGGGCCGGAAACGCCGGACAGATGATGGCCTGCGGATGACCGAGCACGTCGAGCATGGCATCGAGCTCGCTGCCAATATGTCCGCGCAGCGTCGAGTCAATTTTCTTGTACCAGCGTGTGTGGGGGACGCCGATCAGTCCGTCGAGGACCGCGCGTACGCGTTGTGCCGCGTCGGCGGCTGGCAGATGACGGGAATCGGACGTGACGGCTACGCCTCCGCGCGGCAACGGCAGCCGGGGAGGGCTCACGTACAGCGTGACCGGCAGCCCTGCACCTTTGCAACGAGCGGCGCAATCGGCCGCGCCGGTCAGATCATCAGCCACAATGACGAGCGAATCCATGGGAGGGGTCGGTCATGTCCTCGTGATACGGGTCCTTGATGTCTCTCTCGCAGTATACGGGAAAGGCTGACAGCCTCTGAGGGGAGAATCACAACCGTGTGATCGTGTGCGTGAGGCTGCGTGGGCCCGTCCGCGCAGGGCGCGCCCTCAGGAACGAAGAGTGTGGCGTCGTCAGGGTACATGCTCTCGGTTACTGGCGTGCCTGTACGCCCGTGTCGCCATCTCCCTCTTCGTTCGGCGGGGACAACGGGGCGTGATGAATACGAGGCTCATGGTGATATGGCGCGGCTGCCGCCCGTACCATGTGCCGTGTCGTATAGTACAGAGAGGCAGCCATAGCGCTGGGCCGAGCCGCCAGCCGGACCTCGTGGCGTCTCCGTACGTCGTGGATCGCTAGATTAGAGGGAGGGACTCATACTCATGAACGAGATGGTGCGCGTACAGCGCCTTCAACATGTGAGCGTGCCGCGGCCGCGCGGCAGCGGTGATGAGGCGCGTCATTTCTACGGGGGCATCCTGGGGCTCGAGGAAATCGCGGTCCCCGTGACACTCGCCCACCTCGATCTGGTCTGGTACCGTCTGGGCGACGATGAACTGCATCTATTCGGGGATGAGCGCGGCGTCGGCCACCCCGCCCAGCATTTCTGCCTCCAGGTCGACGACGTAGACGCGCTGCGGCGTCGCCTTGCCGCCGCTGGCGTGGCGATCGGTGAGGAACCCGAGATCCTGAACCGACCACGCTTCACCGTCCGCGACCCCTTCGGCAACCTTATCGAAGCGACCACGATCCTGGGGGCCTACCAGTAACGGGACAGCGCGGGCCCGCCGCGAGACGCCCTGCCTCAGCCAGGGATAATCAAGCCGGTGGCTGGCCGGAGCGTGCGATTGGTACGCCTCTACAAGACGTGCGACGCGGGCCACACGGTTGGCGCGTCCCAGTCATCGAGTCCGCCGAGATCGGGCCATAGGCGACGGATAGCGCCGCCATAGACAAGGAACGACAAGGAGCGAAGACTATGCAGTTCGGAGCGTCGGTCTGGCCGTTTCAGTGGGAACCGCCCTACGAGGAGGCGCTGCGTCGCATCGCGCGGCTCGGCTTCCGCGCCGTCGAGCTCATCGCGTGGGACCGTGATACGCTCGACACGTATTACACGCCGGGCCGCATCGCTGCCCTGCGCGCCCTGCTCGACGGCGAGGGGCTCCGCCTCTCCGAGTTCGTCTACACGCCGCCGGGCCTGGCCAGCCCCGACCCGGCGCGTCGTCAGGCCGTCGTGGAGCACTTTCGCCGTGCCGCCGATGTCGCGGTCGCCCTGGGCGCCGACACGATCAACACCGTCGCGCCCTACCCGTGTGACATCGTCGTCCCGCCCCTCACCACGCGGCCACTCGCGCAAACCTGGACGGTGGAGGTCCCGGCGGGGCTGGACTGGACGGCCAACTGGCGGCACTACGTCGCGGTCACCCAGCAGCTCTGTGTGATCTGTACGGAGCGCGGCTTGCGCTACGCGCTGGAGTCGCACCCCTATCGCTGGGTCTGCGGCGCCGTCTCCCTGTTGCGCTTGATGGATCACGTCGGATCGCCCGCGCTGGGCGTCAACCTCGACCCCAGCCATATGTTCCCTATGGGTGACATCCCGCATATCGCGGCCTATCAACTCGCCGGGCGTGTCTGGCACACCCATGTCTCCGACAACGACGGCGCGACCAACGCGCATTGGCGGCCGGGCAAGGGCAAGATCGACTGGGGGGCCTTCCTACAGGCGCTGCACGAGACGGGCTACACGGGGACGATCTCGATCGAGTTGGAGGACGTGCCGGGGGTCGCGCGGCCGGGTCACAGCGCGACGGCGGCGTTCGAGGCGGAGAATCGCGCGGCGTTGGCATACCTGCGGGCGCTGTGCGCGGAGCAGGGTATCCCCCTCGAGGAGCGATCATAAACGGGACGCGGGCCGCCGCGTCCACACCCAGGATACGCTCACGATGCTCATGCTCATCGCGTAGTCATTAAAGGGTGTTCAGGGTGTGGTTCTCCGTTCCTTGCCATCCGTACATCTTTCAACAGAATCGCATCATGTCTCTCATGAGGAGGCAGCGGGCCATCGCACGACGGCACGAGAGTTGCATCCGGTGCACAAGCACCCATTTATGTGGCTACAGAAAGGAGTACTCATGAACCGCGTCCTGATTACGGGAGCCGGACGGGGAATCGGACTCGAATTGGCGCGCCAGTACGCCGAGCGTGGCGATCGCGTCCTAGCTGGGTGCCGCGACATTGGACGTGCGCCCGGCCTACGGGCGCTGGTCGACCGGCATCGCGATCGCGTGTTCGTCATCTCGCTGGACGTTAGGGCTCGCCAGAAAACAAAGCAGGTAGGTGATCGGCCGGTGTCGTACACTGGACGGCATGAGTGAGCACGACGAGGAGATGATCAAAGGGCGCTACCGGCGCGTGGCGGGGATCTTGGACGAACGTGGCTGGCGTGCGGTGGCGGCCTCCGAAGCGATGGCGATCGGACGGGGCGGGATCGCGGCGGTGGCGCGGGCCACAGGCCTGGCGCGGGTGGTGATCGAAGACGGGATCAAAGAGGTGAGTGGGACGATCACCGTCGCCGCGCGGGGACGGGTGCGGCGGCCGGGCGGGGGGCGCAAGAAAACCGCGGACACCGATCCAGGCGCGCGCATCGACCTGGAGCGCCTGGTGGAGCCGACGACGCGGGGCGACCCGGAGTCGGCCTTGCGCTGGACATGCAAAGGGGTACGCCGACGGGCCTGCCGAGTTGCAGGCCCTGGGGCACCGCGTCAGCCACCCGTGGGTCGCCGCGGCCCGGCGCGACCTGGACTATAGCGTGCAGGGGAACCGCAAGACGCGCGAGGGCCGTGACCACCCCGACCGCGACGCCCCGTTCGCCCCCATCAACCAGGCGGCGGAGGGCTACCTGGCGGCGGGCAACCCCGTGATCTCGGTGGACGCCAAGAAGAAGGAACTGGGGGGCGATTGTAAGAACGGGGGGCGCGTGGCGCCCCAAAGGGGAACCGGAGGAGGGGCGGATGCACGATTTTGTCATCCCGGAACGGGGGCGGGCGACGCCCTACGGAGTGTACGCCGTGGCCGCCAACGCCGGCTGGGTCAACGTGGGCCTCGACCATGACACGGCGACCTTCGCGGTGGAGAGCATCCGAAGCTTGTCACGGCTGCTCGGAGGGTCTTTGTCGGGTAGATGACGACAAGCCGCGCATCGGGCATATCGTCGAGAGTAGATCCCCCGCATACGACGAGGAGCGAGGAGGATACAGATACATGTCAGAGACCGACCCCATGAAACGCATCATCATCACCGGGGGGAGCGGCAAAGCGGGCCGCTATGTCGTGCGCGAGTTCGTGGATCACGGCTATGCCGTGCTCAACCTGGATCTCACGCATTTGCCCACGCTGCCCACGCGCACGCTCATCACCGGCCCCATCGACGCCGCCTCGACCCGCCCTCGGCCGATCGACGCCGTGGTCCATCTGGCGGCGATCCCGGCCATCTTCACGGTTCCGGATAACGAGGTGTTCCGCACCAATCCGCTGAGCACATATCACGTGCTGGACGCCGCCTCCAAGCTCGGGAACCGCAAAGCGCTCATCGCGTCCAGCGAAACGACAGCGGAGCGCGGGGTGCGGGGATGCAATCCCCGAAGAAAACGTCCATTCCCCCTTCTCCTACGAGTTGAAGGCTGATTTCATGACAGTTTTAGCGCGGCCGCCGCTTCAGCCCATAAATGGAAAGCATGATGGATCGGTTGGTCCAGGGCGCGTTGGCGCGTGAGCCAGCGCAGGCCGAGCGGGAACAGGCTGTAGCATTCCCAATGAGAGAGGATATGTTCGTGCAAAACCCAGTTTCACTTAACGGTTTCATTCAAATTGCGCTGGTGGTGGCCGATATGGACAGCGCCCTCGACGCGTGGTGCACGCTGCTCAATGTACCCAGGCCGAATGTTCGCGTTACCGAGGGGCCCAATCCAAACGAGACCTACCGAGGCAAAACGACGAACTATGGTCTGAAGCTCGCCGTCATCGATTGCAAGGAGCGCGGCTTCGTGATCGAGTTGCATGAGCCCGACAAGAGCCCGTCGACCTTCCGCGAGTACCTGAATACTCATGGCCAGGGCGTTCATCACATCGGGTTCGAGGTCGGCGAAGCCCGCGACGCCGTGGTCAAGGAACTCGAAGAGACGGGTTATGCCCTGCGTACCGTGGGCATGTATCCGGGCGGGAGCTGGACGATTATCGACGGCGAGGCCAAGCTCGGCGTCAATCTCAATATCAAGCCACACGCCTAGAACTGGCCGCGCCGGACTCGACGCCCGCGAACGGGACGCCCGCGCAATCACCACCGGCATCCACGTGGATGCCGGTGGTAGCCCTGCGATGGCTGGAAATGCCATCCGTCGCCTGTGGCGGCTCATCAAACGCGGCCCACTACACGATATGCGCGCCGGTAAAGGCGGGAAGCAGCACGCGGTCGTGATGAGCCGTAGCCTGGCCTGTCATCTTGCTCGCTTTGTGGGTCTCCGGCACTTTCGATGAGGCATGCTGAGGGTCGATCGCGTGGCGACAGCCGAAGAATCACAGGGGATGAGGCGATTGGCCCTCGACGGCCTTTTGTAACGCCGCGATTGTCATCTTGCCCATCTCTGGTTGGCACAGAGAAAATGGCCTCATCGAGAGCGCCGGAGACCCGCTTTGTGGCCCCGTTCTCTGGGAACTCTATGGCCCCATCGCTATTGTCTCTCCGCGTCGGCGCCTGGAGCTGCCGCCAACCTTTCGTGAAGTGAATGGGACGCGATAGCAGGGCGTCGCGCCGACTTCCGCAGGCGTGGGCAGGAAAGCAGCCGCATAATTCACTTCTCAGAAGGGCTGTTCTGTGCTGTGTTCTCTACACTAGCATGAGGGCCGATGGAAAAGCAAGGAAAGGAGAGGCACAGGCGCCGGGTAGACCCTGTCGTCATGACACACGTACTCCGCAGAACATCTGTTCCCGTCCCGTCGTTGCGCTGCGGTGTAAACGTGGCCCTGCATGCTTACACGGTGACGACGACGTGCCGTCAAGAAAACACCGACGATACTGTAGCTGTCGCTCTTGGCGCGCCTCTGCTCGTCGGCTGCACGCTGCAGCGCCTCTGCCATACGCTCAACGGGGTCGTTTGGCGAAACGGAAAATATTGTACGCTAAGCGCACGACCCGGGTTATGCCGGCCGTACACCTATCACGATGGGGTCTATGGCCCTGGCCTCCGTGTGTCAACAAATGGAGGGTGTTTCCTAACTGTTGTATTGGGCAAAGACATGTTGCACACGAGCTAGAGCGCGTGGGCCTCACGTCTATCCGCAAGGCACACACACGCCGCGTTCAGCAGTCCCTGCGGCTGGCATGTAGACGGGCGGGTAGCTGTGCAACATGTCTTTGCCCAATACAGTGTTTCCTAACTGTCGCCAAGATGGTGTAGGCTGACCGCGAGAGCGCGGCTGGTCCCCGCGCCGTAGGAGGTCAGCCCATGGTCCCCGCACCGTGTACGCCCACGGCCCCGGTCCCACCCCCCGCATAGCAGCGCGCCATCGCTAAACGTGGCCCGGCTCTGCACATCGACGCCCTCACGCTCGTGACGCGCTTGCATCTGCTCACGCTGTGCCGCCGGGCGGTCCAGCAGGCCCAGCGCCGCTGCCCCCCGCCCTTGCCAGCGGGGCCGGGTGGCTCCCCGCGCCGCTACAGCGAGGAGACGCTGCTGCTGATCGCGCTGCTGCGCACACTCTGGCGTCTCTCGCCGCGCGCCATGGCCGACTGGCTGCGCGCGTGGCCCGCACGCGCGGTCGCCTGCGGCCTGCCGGCCCGCGCCGACGGCACGCTCTGGGTGCCCAGCCCCTCGCAGCAGTGGAAGCGCGCGGCGCGGGCCGCTGCCCCGCCCTGCGAGATGCTCGTCGTGCTCGTCGTCACAGAAGCCATCCGTCGGCGCATCATGGGCGCGCGCGACCTGATCATCGACAGCGCCCCGATCATGGCCTGGCGCCGCGCTGATCCCGATGCCCAACATGGTCACGCCCCCGCTCATCATCCCACCGCCTTCCTGCACGGCTACCGTGTCCATACCCTGCTCTGCCGCGGCTCCGGCCTGCCCCTCTTCTTTCGCCTGGCCCCCGCCAATGGCCATGACGCCCCCTTCGCCAAGCCGTTGCTCACGACCGCTGTCGCCCTCTATCATCTGCGCCCTCGCGTGGTGCGCCTCGACGCCGCCTATTGGGGGCTCACGCTGATTGAGTGGATCCACACCGCCCTGGGAGCCACCGGCGTCATCCCCTTCAACGCCAAGGCTACCAAAGACCTCTCCCGCCTCCCGCCCACCTGGACCAAAGCCGAGCTGGGCAAGCGCCGCGGCATCGAGCGCTTCTGCGGCCGCGTCTTCCTGTTCTTGCGCGTGCAGCGCCCGCCCCTCTCCGGCTGGTCGGCCGTGACCTGCCAGGTCGCCCTTACCTACACCGCCGTCATCGTTGTGGCCCTCGTCGCCCACGACGCCGGCCGTCCCGACCTCATCCGCTCCCCCGCCCGCGTCCTCGCCCACGCATGGGAGGGCATAGTATGAGTTAGGAAACGCCCTCAGTTTACGCCAAGTGGTCAACGATTCTTACGCGAAGGCGTCAACGTTTGCACGAAGGTGTCAACGGGCGCCGATCATCATGGGTGATTGGCTACGTCCTGCCGCGCACGAGCACGACATGTCGCGAGTGGCTAAGACCTGGGTTTGCGCTAGTCCCAGGCGTCGCTTGATGAGATAGGTTGCCACCTTTGCGTCAAGGATCATGACGTGAAGGTGGCAACGACGATGCTCCATCGCGCCTGCAACCGTTGACACCGTCGCGCTAATTATCAGACGCGGCGTCATCGCCAGCGCCCACCATGTTGGACTGGCGCGGCCCGCGTGTCATCGGCCACCACGCCTCACGCGTAGGCCGCACGCAGGGCCTGCGCGCACTCGGCCACCGACCGTGTGCCTTGATCCATGACGGCGCCCATCCCCGTAAACCCGTGGATCATGCCGTCATAGCGCGAGATCGTGACCGGGACGCCCGCCTCCCGCAAGCGCGCGCCGTACCGCTCGCCTTCATCCCACAGGGGGTCGTACTCGGCGGTGATGATCAACGCCGGTGGCACGCCCCTCAGGTCGGGCGCCAGGAGGGGCGACGCTAGCGGGTCCGTCGCGTCCGCCGCGCTCCTGAGATAGTGGCCCCTGAACCAGAGCATGTCGCGCTTGGTCAGCCCGTAGCCCTCCGCGTTTTCCTCGATGGACGAGCTGCCCATCCGCAGATCGGTCGCCGGGTAGATCAACAGTTGGAAGACGAGCGGCGGCCCGCCGCGCTCCCGTGCCAGGAGCGCGACGACGGCGGCGAGGTTCCCGCCCGCGCTATCGCCGCCCACCGCGACCCGCGCGGCGTCCCCGTTCAGCGTGGTCACGTGTGCGGCGACCCAGCGCGTCGCGGCATAACAGTCCTCCGGGGCCGCGGGGAAGGGATGCTCGGGGGCGAGGCGGTAATCCACCGATACCACGACACAGCCCGCCTGATTGGCGAGCCTCCGACAGAGGCCGTCATGGGTGTCCAGGGTGCAGATGACCCAGCTCCCGCCATGGACGTAGACCAGGAGCGGGAACGGCCCGTCCCCCTCCGGGGTGTAGACGCGGACCGGAATCTCCCCCGCCGGGCCGGGAATCACCCGATCGTTGACCTGGGCGACGGGCTCGGACGGGCCCTGCTCCGCGGCTTGCGCCACTTGCACCTGAATCGCCCCACGGATGACATCCGGTGTGAGCGTATCGAGGGGGGGCATCACCGCGGCCATCTGGTCGAGGTAGGCTCTGGCTTGTGGGTCGAGCGGCATGGGCGTCGTCTCCTCTCCGCGGCCGTCGCGCTCATACGCGGTCGCCGCGCCGTGATGTGTAGCATACCCTACACCGCGCGGGGCATTGTCAACCGTGTCACGTTGGTGGTAGGCCGGCCGGCACCGGAGCGCGTAGGGGGAGGCCCGCGAACGTCCACCCCTCCATCACGCGCCGCCACGCCGGCTGGACCTCGGCGCATGATGGAGGGACGTGCAGCGCGAGGTCGCCGTGCGTGCAGGGCGGCCCTGCACCGGAGGTCGCCCTGCGCCACGCGTCGGGCGCTGCCGCTCTCCTCATTGACAGACGCGATGAACGGCGTTGGAGCGTGGCGCTCGTGGATGCCGAGAGGTCAGCGCACACGTCGCTACCGGGCACCGGCGAGGCGGGCTACGTACGCGCGCTCGTCGGCCCCGAACCAGGGTGGCTCCCCGACCGCCGCATTCTCCCGCATACGACCGGTCCGTGATGTCGCCGGGATCGCCATGTGGCAGCGCGGGTCGCTCCGCCCCCACTTGAGCAGCGCCTGGGCCCTCGTCTCCATGCCCCAGTCCCGCAACGGCGTGAGCGCCTCTGGGGCAGGTGGCCGCCGCATCAAGCCGCCCTCCGCGAACGGGCGCATCACGACCACGCCGAGTCCCAACTCGTGCGCGAGCGGCAGGATGTCCCGCTCGACCGCAGGCTCCAGGGGGTTATAGGGTATCTGGATAGCCGCGATCCGCCCCGTGCGCATCACCTCCGCCAGTTCGCCGAACGCGCTCGCGCTGTAATGGGTCGCGCCGATTGCCCCGACGCGGCCCTCGCCCCGCACCTGTTCCAACACGGGCAGGTGCGTACGCCAGGCGACCAGGTTATGGATCTGATAGAGGTCGACGTAGCCGCCGAAGTAGCCCAGCGCGCGCTCAATCTGCGCGCGCCCCTCCGCAGCGTCATGGGTCCACACCTTCGTCGCGACAAGGGCATCGGTCCGATGGTTCGCCAGCGCCTAGCCGAGGACGCGTTCCGCCGCGCCGTACATGGGCGAGGAGTCGATCAAGCGGGCACCCACGGCGAGCGCTTCGTCGACGATCGTGCGCGCCTGCTGCTCGGCCATAGCGCCATGCACGTCGAAGGTGCGCCAGGTGCCCAGGCCGACGGCCGGCGCCATGAGCCCGCTTCGTCCCAATGGTCGCTCCTGCATGCGCGTCCCTCCCTCGGGCATAGTAGCTCACCGCACGACGGAGCACCGTGCCAATAGCGTCTTCTGCAGGATGCAGGCCAGGGAGCGGATAACTGACAGTGGCGGTGGTGCAATCGGGGCAGGGCGCAACGCATCAAGCATGACACGAGGGCATGTCAATCATTAGTGGACTGGGTTGAGAAGCCCCGGGTTGTCATCGGCGCCCGCTGCCAAACTGCCGCCGGGCCGGTCCACGACTTGGGGCGACGGGTGCGATAAATATCAGGAGGGTCGGCTTTAACAGAACATAGGTGTCGATGTGGCCGCGCGGGCAGTGAGGGGGCGAACGCGCTGGAGGGCGTGGACGTTGATGGCAATGTAGGTGAGGGTATCGAGAGTGCGGACGGAGCGGCTGTTGCGCACTTTGGGACGCTCGATGCCGAGGGCTTTGGCTTGGGAGTTGATGCGTTCGGTGGACGTGCGCTGGCGGTAGATGTCTTTGTAGGCTGTGGAGTCGCGGTCGAGCAGGACGCGCATGAGGCCACCGGTCTCGATGGTGATATATTTGACGCAACCCGGCCCCTTGACGAACTGCTCATGGTCACACGTCTGGGCGGCGGGGTGCGGATGGAGCAGGGGGCAGCGGAACTCTTGGGCACGATAGCCGTCGGGGTGGTCGAACGGAGAGGCGGGGCTCATGGGCACCGCGTGCGGGCACAGGGGCGTCCCGTCGGGGAGGCGCTGAGGCGTCGGATGGCCGCGCGTGTTGAGCGGGATGGCGGCGACGCCGCGCCCCGCACAGGTTTGATAGATAGGCCAGGCGTCGAAGGCCGCGTCGGCGGTGACATTGGTGGGCCGCGCGCCGCGCGTGGCGACGGTGCGCTCGTAGAGCGGGTGATCGTAGGTGCTATCGACCTCGTTGAAGGGCTGGGTGTACTCGGCGAGGACGACATCGCCGTAGTCCGGGTCAGTGGCGGCAGCCACACCGCTGCCGTAGCCCCACACGTCCTCCTTGGTCTGCGTGGTCGTGCCATCGGCGCGGACCTGATTGCTGCTCGTCTTGACGCCCAAGCGGCAGTCGGGGTCGCCGCTCGGGTGGCGCGCAGGATCGTAGCGGTTGGGGACATAGGCTTTGGGGTTATTCTGCCGCACCCAGGCGTAGCTATGCTTGACGTCGAAGGCGGCCGTGTCGCCCAGGCCGGGGATCTCCTCGTGGAGCGCGCGGACGGTCCCGCGCAGCAACGCGTGGAGCAGCGCGTTGTCGAGGTGCTGCTGCCAGTGGCGCAACCAACGGTCACACGGGACCGTGCGCTCCACATCGAAGCCATAGGGCTGCGTCGCGTCGGGCACGGGCCGGAAACCGATCTCCAGCACGAGGAGGGGGTGCTCGACCA
>JAABUZ0100001167.1_pt1 | contig 52556 bp, 43 predicted proteins | sample 5562091 | NCBI WGS metagenome assembly JAABUZ01 (sample SAMN12813069, study PRJNA571459) | rock metagenome | isolation source: Antarctica rocks | place: Antarctica: Victoria Land, Linnaeus Terrace sud | collected 2015-12-21 | reverse complement strand
AGGCACTCGCCCCCGCCTGAGATGAAATCGCCGCTCCGCAAACCACCAACTCCGCAAAATCAGACTTGAGGAACCGCCCACATCCTCACAAGCATCATCTGAAACTCAGTTCCGTAACAGTCTCGATTACGCGAAGCTGTTCGGCGATAAAGAAGGAGCAGACCGTTTGAATCAGGCGGGAAAGGCTGTCTCGGGAATCAGCAGGACGCTCGGTGCGATCTCGATTAAGATTAACGCTGAGGCTTACGTCGACACTCGGATAGAAAAAACCTGAAACAGCGGACGGCAGCCCACAGGCTGCCGTCCGTCTCTCAAACTTCTTGTTACTTACTGGCCTTCTTTTCAGTCTTGGGCGTGGTTGCCTTTTCCATCTCTGGAGCAGCTTCCTCCTCGTCCTCTTTGCTCTTCTCTTCGGACTCTTTCTCTTGAGGGTCCTTCTCTTCGTCTTCTTCTTCCTCGTCCTCTTCGTCTTCCTGAGCATCCGCTTCCTTGAGGATCGAGGTCGCACCGGAAAGGATATTCTTCGCTGCTGTTTGCTCCTCGTGCAGGGTCTCGGTCAATAGCTTGACGACTTCGTCCTCCTTTAAGGTCTTTGCCATCGCGATCGCTGCACTGTAGCCGGCGATTTCGTAGTGCTCTGTACGAAGAGAAGCGCCGATGATGCCCGCGTCCTTCAGTGCGCCTTCTTCGTCTTCTTCGAGCGCTTCAGTTACCTCCTTGATGCAGCCTTCCATACCACTGCAGTGCTTTCCAGTCGGCTTTTTGCCGAGATGCTCGAAGATGGTGCGAAGGCGGACGACCTGCCCTTTCGTTTCTTCAAGGTGTGCGGTTAGCAACGCCTTCATCTTGTCGTCAGAGACCTGCTTGATGGTCTTTGGCAGGGCTTTAATGATTTGGTTTTCCGCGCTATAGAGGTCGCGCATTTCGTCAATCAAAACTTCTTTCAGGCTCATAGGACTCTTTCTTTAGCATTGCGTAAGGACACGGAAATCAAAACGAGGGCTGGGACTTCGGATCGCGCTCGACCAACTATCGAGACCAAAGAATCGGGATGTGGTGTGCATCCCCCGATTCGCTTGACTCACTTCGCTGTCAACTCGGGTTTTGTGGGCGTTCTTTTTCTTCACTGCGGACGGCTTCGACTTTGCGGGCATGGCAGCCTGAAGAGGGACTTCCCCTCATCTGGCCGCCAGATTTGGTGTTTTCGAACAGGGTCTCCGCGATCGACTTCAGGTAGGCAGGCCTATCCGCTACATGAAGGCCGTAGAGCCCAATCCAGCTGCCCACCCCATCCTTGCCCACCGCACCTTCGCCGGTTGAGTCGTTGTAGTACTGGTCCACGACACCCGGTGTCGCATAGGGATACTCCCTTCCTTTTGACAGATCCTTCGGAACACGGCCATGTTCATCTGTCTGGACGCCGCGCGTTCGCCTCTTTTTGGCCCTTCACGTCCTTTGTCCTATTGCAGGTACAAGCTGTTAGAAGACGTTTATGACCTCGCCGTTAGCTGGCCGTTGCATCTTCGTGAGATGGGTCTGTTCGGCCTCAGCTATAAGCATCTGCGTGTTCGCCATGGAGCCTCAAGTGAGTCGTGTCCGCTGTACATAGATGCGTGAAAGAGCAGGTCGGGAATGAGCTATTATGCGAATGAAATCCAGCTCCCTCTCCCGTGGCCTTCAAGACTCTGATATGCCTTGGCAGATTAAAGAGCGTAGACCTGGAAGGCACTTGTGCCTTCCAGGAGCGATAGGCGATCAGGTGAGCGGTCGAGAGAACGGAGGCAAGGCTCTCCGCTTCGCTCGTGATTTCGTCGCTCAAAGGCGAAGGAGAACCAGCCGGGCAAGCGGCCCGGCAACAAACTCAAGCGGCATGAGTCAGGACTGTTCCGCTGTACTGAGCCATCTCCCTAACTTCTCTGTCGTAATGATGCCAAATCAACCTCCGCCGGAGCAATGCTACTAAAAGCACCTGGAGACCGCTCGTTAGGGTATACCTCATTGCGGCGTCACAGACAATCCCCAAACGTGTCGCAATAGGATCCCTTTCTGCTTTACGCACCAACAGCTTTCTCAAGTCAATGAGCTCAATGCGACACTCAAGTTCGGGAAACCGCGAAAGGGCACGGTCGGCTGTGGATGCATGATAGGACGCTTTCTGGACTATTGGGCTCGGCGATGCTGACGAGGTTTACAGACCAAGTCCAAGGCCGTAGCCTTGGTTTTGTTGCTGCTTGGGAGGCGTTTGTTTCTGGGATACTTCGTTGTTAGACGATTGGGAGTGCCGCTTCTGCGGGTTGGATCCGTCAGAGATGTAGAGAGCGACTTCACGGGCTGCGGGCGCGAAGCCGGCGAGAGCCTTAGCGTCTAGTCTTCCGTTGGTGACTATGACACGATCTGCGTAGACGCGTTGACCCGCATCGACGGCGTAGCCGTACTCGATGTGTTTGGCCTTGTCGGGGTTCAACTCGACTTCTCTACTGTTGTCCAGACGTGCGCTTATGGAGTTGTCCTGCCTGATGCGTTCGACCGTGGCGAAGTCGCCGGATCGGATGCGCTGCTCACGGTCGGGCGCTGCCAGCCGAAGGCGGTCGCCTATGGCAAGCTCACGGGTCTCTTCGCGGTAGACCTTGCTTTGTGCGGTCAGGACCCGGAGCTCTGCTGGGTCATATGCGACGCGCTCCCCGGCGTTCGTCTCTACCGTCAAGGTGTTGCTTTTCGGGTTGGCAGAGACAACCGTCACGCTGCCGTTGTCTGGAAGGCCGTACAGCTCGGGGCTGCCGGTGCGGTAGTGGATCTGGTCGCCGGGGCCGTAATTCGCGGCAACCTTCGGATTGTCGATGTGCTGCTCGATGAGGACAAGGACGGAGCTGGAGTCGGCTGCAACCCGCCCCTGCGCTTTCAGGTCCGCGCGGATAAGCTGCGTCAGTTGTTGGCGCTCGATCGCGTCGGGAGCGATGACAACGGCTCGATCCGGCTTGGCTGCGTAGTCGCGGGCGACAGCAGCCAACCGATGCTCCGGGTGTGCATACTCATGAACTCGGGTTTGATGCTCCGAGACTTTCGGATGGGTCTGTGCGCGGAATTCGACTGCAGAAGTTTTGCTGTGTTCAGTCGCAAGCTTGCCTCCAAGGGAAGCAGCATCGTTCGTGTAAATGTGCGCGTCCTCTGATGCGCGTGAGATGGCGACGTAGGCAAGTCGGCTGTTGATGAGTCCGCGTGGGCCATCGGTGTCTATGTTGGCGATGACGCGCCCTGCTGTCAGGCCTTGGGCGCTGTAGGAAGTGATCGCGTAGCCATGATCGAAGGCCCGAAACTTGGTCGGGTCGAAGGTGACGCTCCGCTCGTCTTTCCCGTCCATCCGTGCGGTAATTTCGCTCGCTTCGACCTTTGTAAGGGTAACCGCCTCCTTTCAAAGCGAAGGTGCTGGGTCCAACGAATCGAGCGATGGGAACGATGCTGGCTGCGGAGCCGGCGTTCGCCAGCCATTGCAGGTGTCTGTGATCAATCTTTGCGGGGGTCATAGTAGTTGTGTTGGCTCCATGAGAGTGAATAGAGTTGAAACATCTTGGGGTGCTTCCGAACGATGAGCCAGGCACCGACGGCCAGCGTTGGGAAGCTCAGGATGGCGAACAAACGAAAGCCGACGATGAAAGCCGTCACCGAGACGAAGACGATGATCATCCACGTTCCCAACTCCAGACCGAGCTTGGCTCTCGGGCGGTTCAGCGCCTGGTTGATCGGTAACGGCTCTCCTCGTTTGGTCATGGTCATCGCCTACTGCTGCTGTCCGGTGAGAGAGCCGATCCAGCCTGCGCCCCAACCAAGAACGCCGGCGCCGAAGAGCGCGCCGAACAGACCGGGGATAGCATCCTGGAACCGTCCCGACATCATCCGAATGCCGGCGAAGATCAGCCCGCCGAAGCAGATGATCGCGCCAGCGTACAGAGCGAAGGTCTTGAAGGAGCTCATTACGCCCTGAGCGCCAGTGAAATCAATCGTGCCCTGGGCATGAGCGATGCTGGCGAAGGTCAGCGCCACGAAAGTCGGCGCCATCACGCGAACGGCATGAGCGAGTTGCTGTTTGTAGAGGCGTTTGCTCTGTGCTCTGTGAAGCAAAGAAAGAGAATTACTTGTCATGGACATTTACCCTCCCGACGGTTGGGAATGTTCGCCGTCATGAGTTGGAAGTTAGTGGTGTTCAGGAGTGCCGTCCAAGACTTCTTTCCTATTCCGCCATAGCTTTTGCCTATGGCAATCTATCTCAGGCAAGCAGCTTCAGCTGCTCCGGTCGAACTTTTCCGGCACGCCTCTTTCGTGGAGTGTTTTGCCAGCGATCCTCAAAGAATCGCTCGATGTACGGGAGTGCAATATGATCTGCGCGATCCTTGCACACAAAGGCTGTATCAACGGTCCAGGTAACGCCGGCAATGGGTCGAGTAACCAGACCTGCTTCTACGGGCAAGAGCTGGTCGATCAAAGCAAGGCCATAACCTGCTTTAACCATCCACTGCATATCAGAAGGCGTCCGGGCGGAGCTGCCTAACAAAAGTGGCACCCCCGCTTCCTTGAACAGCTCGACTAAGCGCGCATGTGCCAACGGATCGAGCTCTGGATCACGAAAGATTTTGAGTCGAGGAGCGACTTCCCTGATGTCGACCTGAGCATGACTCTCGAGAGGATCATTGGCCAGCATACAAACGACAAGCGGCGACCGCGCAATTTGCTGCACCTTATAGAGGCTTTCATCGATGGGCATCGGGAGGATGGCACAGTCCAAGAGCCGCTCGTTCAATCTCTGCAATGTCAGGCTTGGATCGCCTCCGGAAAGCCGAATTTCGCAACCGGGGAACAACTCCTCGTAGGATTCTCGAAAGGTCTGCAAGAGGCTGACTTGGATGAATGAAGAGAAGCCAAGTCGCAGGGGCGGAACATCGTGAAGGTAAATCGCGCGAGCCATCGCTACGATCTCATCGCGCTCTCGTAAAGCTGTGTCCGCGTAGGCGACCAGGAGGCGTCCTGCATCGGTCACGCGAATGGAAGGGCCACCACGCTCAAAGATCTGGAGTTTGAGCTGGCTTTCCAGTTCCCGAATCTGATGGCTCAGAGAAGGCTGGGCAAGATAGAGTTGACTCGCCGCACGGGTAAAGTTTTGGGCCTCTGCGACTGCCTTGATATACACCAGTAGACGAAATGTAAGGGAATCAGACATGGCCTTGGTACTCCGCGCGGCTGCCGTCGATTCCACTGGCCTGATCGTGCTTTGGACCCGTGGAAATACTATGACAAACATGGTTCAGAAACGGAACTGAGGTTGTCAATAAGGCACCAGTTCGCATCCGGGAACCTTAAGGTAACCAACGCTGTTTCCTAGAGTTTTCAATCCGCCATAGGTAAAACCTTGGGCGTTATAGAGAACAAGTATTGGACTCGTGACCTCCTGAGTATCACGCTCAACCTAGCAGGCCACGTGAGGTGCTAGATGCAAAAACCGTCTCTGATTCTTGGTGCCAACCGAACAGTTGAATCGGGTGGCTCTGACAACTTGTATGAGCATCAACAGCTCAGCCCAACAGCCCGGAAGCCACCCGGGCGAGTAGTTGAAGTGGATCCCTTACTCACGGCTGAAGAGGTCGCCAAGCGGCTCAACGTAAGCACCGATTGGGTATGGGATCACTCTTCCCGGAAAGCGCCGTACCTGCCAGCCATTCGGATCAGCGATGGAGTTCTTCGTTATCGCTCCAGTGAATTGGACGAGTTCATCCATGAGCGCGAACGGCTCTCTTCATTGCGACTGAAGCGGCGCTAATGCACAGAAGACGCCGGTAGAATGAGGGTAAGGCCCCATCCTTCCCGCCACAGAACTGAGGAAGTAATGGGTACGGCATCGCACCAACGGGGTTATGTCACTCCTCGCGGAAAACAGTGGTACGGGTACTACCGCAAGGTCGTGAATGATCCAATCACCAGTGAGCAGAAAACCACTCGCGTTCCAGTGATCCTCGGGCTGAAGTCGAAGATATCCAAGTTCGAAGCTCGCGAAGCACTGCAACGCGAAATCACAAAACAGATGGGGGACGCAGGTTCCCCCACCCGCGTCATGAACGACGGCTCGGTCACGTTCGCCTGGTTCGTCGAGAATCGATTCCTTCCCTTGAAAGAGGCCGCCTGGAAAGAAGAGACAGCCAAGACGAAGACGATTCTCATTCAGCGCGACCTCATCGATCCCCTCGGTGAGATTCCGTTGATCAACTTCGACAAGTTCAGCTTGCAGCTACATATGAACAAGCTGGCCTCAAACCGATCCAAGGACAGAGTGTTGCAAATGCGCGCATACCTTCGGGACATCTTCGCCGAGGCTGTCGATCAAGACTTCCTCTCAAAGGATCCCGCGCGCAAGGTGAAGGTTCCGGCGCAACTACGCGAGACCGACACAACCAGTCTGACTTGGGATCAGCTCCGTTCAGCTCTCAACGCCTTATCGCCGCGAGATCGTATTCTATTGGAACTGGACATGACCAACGCTCTTCGTCCCAGTGAACTGTTCGCTCTAAAGTGGAAGTGCTTTAACGCTGAAGCGTCCGCGATGACCGTTGCTGAGACTGTCTACAAGGGAAACATTCGTCCCTGGGGCAAGACCAAGAAGAGCCTCGCCATCATCCATATCCCCGATACGCTCGCCTTGGATCTTGAGGCTTGGAAGTCGGAGTGTCTTGACCGGTGCCCTGACGCCTTTATCTTTGCCAACCAAGCGGGAAACTTCATGGATACGGACAACTACCGCAAACGTGTCCTGCATAAACTGGCTCGTAACCTGAAACTGCCGAAGCTGACGTTTCAGGTGATTCGCAGAACGATCGCGACATTGGCTCAGAAGAAGGGCACAGTGAAGGACGTTCAAGGGCTGATGCGGCACTCTCGAGCCGCAACCACAACCGATGTCTATATGCAGTCGATCCCAGAGAGCGTGCAGGCCACCGTCAACTCGATTCATCTGGAGTTAAGAAGATCGGCAGGAAAAGAACGACGGAAAGTAGCCAAACCGCTACCTACCGCTACTCTTCCTGGGGTGAAGCCGCTCAAACGCAAACCAGTGTCTTTGAAGGTGTTTCGAGATTTGACACCAAATGACACCAAGCTGTCCCAGGGGGAGGTAGCTCGCTTCCGCTAAACCATTCATTCGGAGGGGGTTGTTTGGTGGACCTGATCGGGATCGAACCGATGACCTCTTCCATGCCATGGAAGCGCGCTCCCAGCTGCGCCACAGGCCCACTCGGGAAGGACTCATTCCATTCTGGCTGACACGGCAGCATTCGTCAATCCTGCCGGGAACTTATCTCCTGCTCCCTGGTGTCTAAGTAGGTAGAGTGAGCGAGCACTCGGCCGTCGGCGGCGTTGTTTTTTCTCGCGAGTTGCACCTTGCATCATGAAGCAGTAAGGTAGGGGCACCCGATACACAGGCGGGCATCGCGATGAACCTGGCAGGCGGAATCGGCGTCAGTGCGGCAGATATAGTCTGCAAAACGGAAGACGCAACTCTCGTGGCTGAACTCCAGTCCGGCTCAGAAGATGCGTTTGCCTCACTCATCGCCCAGTATCATCAGCCGCTCTATTCGCTTATCGTGCGCAGCGTTCAGGATCCGGCTGATGCCGCCGACATCACACAGGAAGTCTTCATAAAGGTCTTCCGCAACATTCGCGGCTTTCATGGCGACTCGAGCTTGCGAACATGGCTCTATCGCATCGCCTTGCATGAGGCATCGAATCAGCGCCGCTGGTGGTCGCGCCACAAACGGCAGGAACTTACCATCGACTCGACAGTAGCGGAGCCGGACGACGACGGGGACATGCCCTGTCTCAGTGCAACGCTCGCCGATCATCGGAATTCGCCATTCGATCATGTCGCACAGAATCAGATCCGGGAACGCGTAGAGTCCGCACTCCAGCAGCTTCCCGAGGCGTACCGCACGGTGGTCATTCTTCGTGAGATTGAAGGCTTCGCCTATGAGGAGATCGCCGAAATATTGGACGTGAATCTTGGCACCGTCAAGTCACGGTTGACTCGTGGCCGGGTTGCCCTGCGCACTGTTCTTCTTGATGCTGAAGCTGCCGAGGCACACCAGACCATCGTCTCGAGCCGCCCACATCGTTCGAACACCCGCGTCTTTTCATCCGTGGGGATCATCCGATGAAGATGCCGCTTCTTGAGCCGATCAGCACGACGCCCTCATGCGAGTCCTTCCAGATATCATTTTCTACTTACCTTGATGGTGCTGTCAGCGGCCACGCGATGCAGCGCATAGCCCGGCACCTTGAAGTCTGTCCGGCGTGCGCTCGCGAGTTTGCCGCCTGGCGTGGTGTACAGGATTCACTTTCAATACTCCGCCCGGCGAAGGCGCCGGTTGACCTCGGTCTGAAGCTTCGCCTCGCAATCTCGCGCGAACAGTCCAGGCGTGCCTCCAGTGTCTTCGATAGTCTCAGTCTGCGTTGGGAAAATGCCGTCCGGCCCATACTGATTCAGGTCTCCGCAGGCTTTACCGTAGCCGTCGCACTCGTCGGAACTCTTGGATTTTTATTGGGATCGGTAGCCGCACCGCAAGCCGTCCTGGCCAACGATGAACCACTCGGCGCGATGACCGTACCGCACTTCCTCTACTCCGCCGAACAACCGCGTCCGATCCATACCATGTACGACACAACGATTGTGGTCGAAGCGCAAGTCAACGGTCAAGGCCGCGTCTTCGACTACACCATCGTCTCCGGCTCCTACGACGCAGCCGTTGCAACCCAGGTCGAAGATCAACTGCTTATGAGTGTCTTCGAGCCTGCTCGTGTCTTTGGTGCGCCCGTTCATGGCCGGGTCGTCCTTACCTATTCCGGAGTCTCCGTTCAAGGCTGAGTGACGTCCGCAAGAAGCTACGATGTAGCTCCTTGCTTGTTCCTCTTCCGCTCCCATAAGCTAAGAGCGAGCGTCGAAACCCTATCGTGTGCCCTTCCATTAGCATCGTTTCCTTTCGCAAGTTCCTCTTCCAACGCATCGGCTGCAGCATCGCACTTAGTGTGCTGAGTCTGTCGTCCGCCGCTCAGTTTCCCTCTCAGACGCAATCCCAATCGTCGAGCAGTAGCAGTGACCAGCAACCTGCGCCCACTCCAGGCTCTTCCAGCTCTCCTGCACCCCGGGTTGCCCTGCCTGCCCAGCCTGAAGCCGGCGGATCTGCAATCACCCTTGAAACCAGCGAGCCGCTCTTCGACCTCGCTGTGGCCCTCAATGCCTGTGGCTACGATACCGACCTCGCTGCCTCGAACCCGGTTCGGCTTCGTGTGCGGCAGGTCGTCAATGACGCACTCTCCGCCTCCGCTCCGGCTCGCGAGAGCAGGGACGCACTCTGCGGCTATATCCGGCAACATACCCTCATCGATCCCGGCCTTAATATCGCGCAATATGTATCGCTCGCGCTCTACATCACACCCACACCCGAGCTCACCACCTCGGTGAGCGAGGCGGAGATGCCTCCTGATTCCATCCAGGTCGTCAACATCCTTCCCCTGCTCCGTACTTTTGTCCAAGCCGTCCAGCTGCACGCCATCTGGATCGAGCACCGGCCGGACTATGAAGCCCTCGTCAGCCAGGTTCATGATCCGTTGACGCGCATGATCCTCAATACCAATATCTATCTGCATGAGCCCGTCAGCAGCTACGATGGCCGCCGCTTCCTCGTCCTGCTCGAGCCGATGCTCGCGCCCTCAGCGACCAACGCCCGCATCTATGCGAACGATTACATCGTCGTCACCTCGCCGACCGGAGCAGATCACCCGGAGGTCCACATGGACGAGATCCGGCACACCTATCTTCACTACGAGATCGAGCCGCTCGTCTACGCCCGCGCTGCCGCCATGGACCGGCTGCTTCCCCTTCTCAAGCCCGTCCAGAACGCTCCACTTGACTTCGCTCACAAGTCCGACATCGTCGCGCTCCTCACCGAGTGCCTCATCAAGGCCATCGAAGCCCGCACCATGGACGTGGGAATCGTTAAACCAACACCTCCGGCAGGCGTCAGGTCCCGCGTCGACGCCGAGCACTTCGACACCGCGATGGCAGCCTATGACCGGCAGGCAGAGGTCGTGCGCCACAAAACGGTCGATCACGCCATGCGCCAGGGCTGGGTCCTCGTCGACTATTTCTATGGCAAGCTCGGTCAGATGGAGAAGGATCAGATCAGCCTCAAGGAAGACATCGGGGAGATGGTCTACGGGATGGACGTCAGCCGCGAGCGCCATCACGACGAGCAGATCGTCTTTTTCCCTGAAGGAACCCCGGATGTCGTTCGGCGCGTTCCCCAGCAGCCCACCGGCCTGCGGCTCGCAGAGATGAAGATCATGAAGGGCGACACCGTAGAAGCCGAGGATCTCGCCGAGAAAGCTCTTGCCGATCCAAAGGGCGATCATTCCCGGGCCGCCTACATTCTCGCTCAGGCCGAACTCATGCAGCGTAAGCCCGACGAAGCCATCGCTCACTTTACCGAGGCCCTCAACACCTCGAAGGATCCCCGCACGCTTGCCTGGTCTCATATCTACCTGGGCCGTTTGTACGACATCCGGTCCGACCGGCCAAAGGCGATGAACGAATATCGTGCCGCCCTCTCCACTCGCGACAGCCAGCCCGACACCAAAGGCGCCGCCGAATCAGGGCTGAAACAACCCTTCGCCCTGCCCAAGCGCGAAGCCATGCCCAACAGCGCGCAGGACTCGCCGGACGCCTCGGACGATGCTCCAATCGATCCCTCCGGCAAGGCCGAAAAGGAAGCGTACCGCCCCTCAAACTCTCTCGCTGTGCCTCCGAAGCCGTAATCCGCACCGGCACCTATATGGCCGCACCCATGCATTCGGTACAGTAGAGTGCAGGGAGCCGTATGGCAAAGCACCAGGAAAGAACAGAAGCCTCGCAATCGGCCCAGACCGTTTCGCAACTCTTCGGCCATGCCTTCCACAATCCCGACCTGCTGAGGCGCGCCCTGACCCACCGGTCGCTCTCCTACGAGACCAACCCCGAAGCCCTCCATGATCCTGACAGCGACAACGAGCAGCTTGAGTTCGTAGGGGACGCCGTCCTCGGTCTCATCGTCGCCGAATCGCTCTACCATCGCTTTCCTGCCTCGCGTGAGGGCGAACTCACCCGGCTTCGAGCCTCTCTCGTCAGCCGCAAGCATCTCGGCGACGTAGCCGTCCGCATCGACCTTGGCCGCCTCCTCCGCCTCGGCCGTGGCGAGGAGCAGAGCGGCGGCCGCCGGAAGCCCGCACTCCTCGCCAACGCACTTGAAGCGGTCATCGCCGCACTTTATCTCGATAGCGGACCGGGCGGCGGCCTGCCCGCGGCTCAGCGTTTCATCGAGCGGCACATCATCGAGCCCGCCCTCCCCGACCTCGATCAGGCGCTCAGCCAAGGCAGCACCTTCAGCGGCGCCATCGGCGATCATAAGTCTGCGCTGCAGGAGCTCCTGCAAGCGGCCGGCGCTGGCCAACCGCAGTACATCCTCACAGATCAGACCGGCCCCGACCACCGCAAGTCGTTCCGGGTTCAGGTCCGCATCGACGATGGCGCAGGCGGAACCCGCGCACTCGCCGAGTCGGAAGGAACCACCAAGAAACAGGCCCAGCAGGAGGCAGCCCGGCTTGCCTTCGCCCGCCTCCGAACCGAAAGCGATCTCCTTCCCACTATGAAGGCGCAAGACACAGCATCCGGAGCTGCGAGATGACCGTTCCCGCCCTCTCTCGCTCTCAGATGACGAGCCATAGGCCACCAGGCTCCAGACCACCGCACTCCAGGGCGACCAGCTATACGCTGCACCATCCCGGAGGTCCACTCGCCTCTGTTCAGCATCTGCTTTACATCATTGTGGTCGCCATCTTCATCATTACCTTCGCAGCCCAGCCGTTCCAGATCCCCTCCGGCTCCATGGAGCCCACGCTCCTCATCGGCGACTTCCTCCTCGTCAATAAGCAGATCGTCTCCGTCGGCTCAGCCGCCGATCCGCTCCCGCCTACTCCCATTCACCGCGGCGACATCATTGTCTTCTACTATCCGGTCGATCCTGCGCTCCACCTCGTCAAGCGCGTCATCGGCCTGCCCGGCGATCATCTTCGGATGCGTCAGGGCCGCGTCTTTATCAATGGCAGTCCCCTGGTCGAGCCCTACGCCATCTACAACCCCTCCAGCCCCGATAGCTTCCGCGACAACTTTCCCCGGATGCAGAGCGCCGAACCGGGTATCGACTCCCGCTGGTGGATCCAGATGCGCTCCCTCATCGATAACGGCGAGCTGCTCATCCCTGCCGGCCACTTCTTCGTCCTTGGTGATAATCGCAACAACAGCGAAGATAGCCGCTACTGGGGCTTCGTCCCCTCTTCGGCCATCGTCGGCAAGCCCTTCCTCATCTATTTCTCGCTGTACAAGCCGGAGCGGAACGACCCCTCCACCACCGCCCAGGCAAGAGGCCCTTTCAAGCCCGCTGATCTCGAAGAGAGCATGATCGATCACCTCGCCGACTTCGCCCGCTGGGACAGGATCCTCCGCATAATCCACTAAGCCGCATCAACCCTACCCGTTCTCCCCAACCTTCCACCAACCCCAAACTGTCATCCTGACCCTGAGCGGAGTCGAATGGGCGAAGGACCTGCGTCTGTACTTGCCGTCGCCGGTGAACCCACCGCCACCCGTGTCCTCCTGCCCCGAACCCAATCGGCGATACACTGTCCCCTGTGGCTGTTGGAGACACTCAACCCCACCGGACAGAGCGGATGCAGGATACGGAATCAACCTACGAGCGTGAGCCTGGTATGAGCACGCCCCAGCTTCGCCGTCCGCTCGTTCGCCGTTTCCTTCCGCTCTACGCCATCCTGCTTGTACTGATTTTACCGGCGCTGACCCTGCCGCTCCTCAATGTCAATCGCTTTCAGCGCCGGATTATCGCCAGCCTCAGTGAAAGCCTCGGCCGCCCGATCCACCTCGACCGCATCTCCCTCACCGTCGCTCCTCTTCCCGGCTTCACGATTGAAAACCTCGTCGTAGGCGAGGATCCCGCGTTCGGAGCCGAGCCCTTTGTGCGCGCCAGTACCGTCCGCGTCACCCTGCGCGTCAGTTCCCTGTGGCGGAGGCGTGTCGAGTTCAGCCGCATCAGCTTCACCGACCCCAGCATCAACCTCGTCAAAACTCCCGACGGCAAGTGGAATTTTCAGAGCATTCTCCTGCTCCAGGCCGCACGGATCGAAGCCGCTCCCACCGCGCAGCTTCGATCCAGTGCCGCGCCGCGCTTCCCCTATATCGAAGCTACCGGAGCACGCCTCAACCTGAAGCTCGGCGACGCAGCCATACAGGAGAAGTTGCCGTTTACGCTCACCGAGGCGGAGTTCGCCCTTTGGCTGCACACTCCACAGCAGTGGCGGCTGCGGCTGAATGGCATGCCGCTCCGCACCGACACCAGCGTCTCCTCAACCGGCATCTTGCACCTCGAAGGAACGCTCGGTCGCGCCGCCGCATTGAACGATGTACCCCTCGATATGAGAGCTGAGTGGCGCAACGTCCCCCTCGGCAAAGCCTCCCGCATCATGCTGGGTCACGATGCCGGGCTGCGTGGTTCGATGACCGTCTCCGCTACCGCCGAGGGAACCATAGGGCACAACGCCGTCGATGCGATATTGCATCTAGACGACCTGCGACGCGCCGACTTTGTACCGCTGCACACCATGTCCATTCAAGCGGAGTGCCAGGCCATCGCGTCGGCAGGCTTTCGCAGTCTCAACGATATTCGCTGCAGCTGGCCCCCGGCGCTCGATCCTGTCGCAGCTCTCGGGCGATCCAACACGATCGTCGCGATGACCGGATCTATACCTGACCTGCACCAGCTCTCCTCAGCCTCGTTCGACCTCGGAACACCCGGGATTCCAGCCGCCACCCTGCTCGACTGGCTGCACATCGCGAGCGCTCGCATCAGCCCCAGCCTGGCGGCAACGGGGTCGTTGACCGGCAGCCTCTCGCTGCGTCCCCCGTCGCCACGGTCACAAGCCTGGGCAGGTCAGCTTGTCATTGCAAACGGAAGCCTGACCGTTCCTGCCATCGCCGCTACGCCTGTCTTCTCCGGTAATCTCACCGTGCGCTCCCTCCCCTCTCCACCAGGCTTCTCTGTATCCGGAAGGAAGCACAGCCAGTTCACACTCTCACCGATCTCGCTCGCCTTCCGCGACCACCACCTTGTCACCCTCGACGGCCACTTCGATGGCAGCGGCTACACGCTCCATTTGGCCGGAACCGCGCCTCCGCAGGAACTGCTCGCATTGGGAACCGCCCTGCCCCAGGTCGGCGATGGTCTCGCGGATATTCTGCTGCCGTCTGCCGACACCCTCGATCCCCTCAGCTCCATCCGATTCGACCTGACCTCAGAGAGAACCTGGGGCGGCCCACAGCTCTGGCACACCACCACCCATCCCACATCCCCAGTTCTCCATCACACCTCTTCTAGGGCGCCCTGACACAAACCTCAACGTGGCCAGCTCTACTAGCCCGCACTGCCGACTGTCATCCTGATCCCGAGCGAAGCCGATGAACTGCCAACGAACTGTCATCCCTGAGCGCAGTCGAAGGACCTGCGTTAGCACTTGCTCTTCCCTGTCCTCACACCAACCCTCGCACCAGCCAACCCGCCCAACTCTATCGGGCGCGCGGTTTGATCTGAATGGAATGCGAACTCGTCCGCATCTCGGGAATAGACCCATCGTTGACCAGTACCTCTTCCGGCGTGCCCTCAAACAAAATGCGCGTCGACGCACTCGATCGGCCTGCCACGCGGAGTCGCTCCGTCGCTGTCAGCGTTCCCGAGCGCACCGTCACCGGCACCTCCGCCATCGCGTCGCCATCGTTCCGGACCTCGACCGCAACCAGCCAGCCAGCCGGTTTGCCGCCCTGCGGCGGCAACTCGCGCGGGGTTACATTGACGATTGAAAGATCCGGCAGTCCACGATCCCGGTAGACCCAGTCATCGAAGAACCAGCGCAGATCCTTCTGTGCAAACCTCTCCACCATCAATTCGAAACCCAGCGGATCAGCATCCTGCTTGACGTCCTTGCGATAGATCACGAGCGCCTGCTTCAGCGCGTCATCGCCCGCGATGGAACGCAGCATCCACAACACCGCGGCAGCCTTGGTCCTCAAGTACACCTCGTCGCTTGCTCCGGCTTGGTCCGCGACACGTGGAGCGAGGCTCTGACCAACCTGGACCGAATCTCGATCTCTTTGAATCTCAGGTTCGGCCAGTGCCAGCGTATTCGCACCTTGCTCCAGGCTCTGAATCACCGCCTCCCGGCCCTCACTCTGCTCGGTCCAAAGAAGGGACATGAACTGTGCTACCCCCTCATCCAGCCACGGCCGCGACGAGTGAAACCAGGCGTGAGCTAGCGTATGCGCCAGCGATGGCGCAAGAGCCGCTGCCTTTGACGCACGCATCGGCAACACTAGAAAGGCTCCATCCTCAAACGGCTGCCCGGCATGGTCGAGAATGGTCAACTGCGTTAGCGGAGCCGGCCCCAGCCACTCCGTCAGCAACGGCTTTACCAGCGTGGCTCCGGATGCATACTGCGGCACCGCGTCATAGTGGTCGGTTACTGCCGCGATCAGCATATCGTCCGTTACAGTTGCCGCTCGATCCGTCACAAATAGACTAGGGGAACGGAAGCCAAGAGGCTGTGCTTCAAACTCCGCCGTTGCGACGCCGGTCCCCTGGGCAACCGGCAGATCTCGATCATCGCTGACCGCGATCATCGGCTCCCGTCTACCGCAGAAATATGCCGCGTTCGGAGCATCCCCCACATACTGTACCGAGAGCCGAAGCCGGATCTGTGCATTTGCCTGCCGCAGCCGGCTCTTCCCGACCGCCTGAAACAGCTTGGCGCCGTCTCCCAGGAACACGGGCGCGGCTGCGGCCGGGTACCAGAGCACGTTGCCGAAGCCGCGCAGCGCTGTCGCCTCGGCTGCAATCCGGTCCCAGTCCGCCTGCGTCGCCTGATCCGAAGGAGCGCCAATCCGCTCAAGTCTTCCTCCATTGACGCGAACCTCGCCTGAGTAGAAAACGCTAACTGTAACGCTGTTCCCTGGCTGTAATGGCATCGGCAACGTCACGATCGCCTCATTCGCTTTGCCGGTATGGTCTGCATCCGTGTCGATCTCATGCTGACCGAAGAGGACGGGCGTGGCCGTTCCACTGCTATCGAGAGCTATACTCTCCCACTTCAGTGAGGATGAAAGTTGAAGCGCCAGATACTTCAATGGTTTCGCTCCATCGTTGCGGATCTCAAGCCTGGAACGGACCGCGATCTGCGCCTGCGCGGGCGCAAGATGCACGTCCAGATCGTATTGCGTAAACGTCGGCGCATTCCGATCTTCGGCCGTGAGTTCTGGGAGCGGGCTCTTCGCAACAGGCTCTTTAGGCGTAGGAGGGGTCGCCTGGTCTGCGGAAAAGAGCACTTTTCCGCTCGGCTGACCCTGTGAAACAACTGGTAATTGTTCCACGTGGAACATCGCCGGGGCAAGCAGCGCGAGTGTAAGGAGTGTCGAAAGAGTCACGAGCCCAGCCCTTTTCGCTTTTTGGGCGGCATCGGCAGGGTTGTGGCGGGAGTTGGAGCGGCAATCTCGCGGCGTTGGCGCACGGCCTCGTACATGACAACAGCGCCGGCAACGGAGACGTTGAGTGAAGATACCATACCCCCCATTGGTATGCGGAGGAGGTGGTCGCAAGTCTTCTTCACCAGATCGTGCAGGCCCGCGCCCTCGCGGCCGAGCACAAGGACGCAATCGGTCTTGAAGTCGAAGTCGGTGTAGTCGGGGCTGCCACGCTCGTCGAGGCCAAGCACCCAGACGTTCTTCTGCTTGAGTTGCTCGAGCGCCCGGACGAGGTTCGTGACACGGGCGACGCGCACATGCTCGGAGGCACCGGCGGAGGTCTTGGCGACGGTGGCAGTAATCGGGGCCGACCGGCGCTCAGGCAGGATCACAGCGTCGACGCCTGCTCCTTCGGCGGTGCGGAGAAGAGCGCCGAGGTTGTGCGGATCTTCTATGCCGTCGAGGGCGAGAAAGAATCTATAACCGTCTTTTTCGGTCGCCAGCAGATCTTCGAAGGCGAGAAACTTACGCTCCCGGACGACGGCAAGCACACCCTGATGCATCTCCGAACGGGCGAGCTTCGTCAGGGTGTCGCGGGACTCGTGGGTGACGCGGATACCAGCGGAGCGGCAGAGCTCGATAAGACGGTCGAGCCTCTCGTCGCGGCGGTCTCGCGCGACGCTGACATGATCGAGCGGCCGAGCTCCGGAGCGGATCGCCTCTTCTACGGGATGAATCCCATACAAAACTTCCATTGCTTCAGTTTACCGCCCAGACCGCTCCCGAATCCTGCCAAGCGGCGCTTACACTAAGAGCAGAACGACTGCAGCGTTCTACACGGAAGTGCTTGAGGGCAGGTTCTATGAACTTCTCACCAGATGGGCAAAAATCCGGCCGCAACCGCGTCTTTTCCAATATCCGAGACGTATCCGGTAGTGTGCAGGCTCGATCCCTATCAATTTCCGCCGCTCATGCCGTCGAGGCAGAGCGCGAGAATGCAGCGATATCGCGTGGACTGAAGCAGCAGGATACGGATGTGCTCGATCGCCTGATCGAGCTGTATCAGCATCGCCTGCTGCGTTATCTGCTTTTTCTGACCGGCAAGCGCGAGACTGCCGAAGACCTGTTTCAAGAGACCTGGATGCGCGTCCTGCTGCGTGGCGCCCAATATAACGGAAGAGCACGATTCGATACATGGCTGTTTACGATTGCACGCAACCTGGTGATCGATCTTTCCCGGAAGCGCACGATGGCGAGCCTGGACGAGATGACGGAGGCGAGTGAAGACGATCGACCATTCCAGATCGCGATGGATGGCCCTTCTCCGCTGGAACAGTTTCAATCACGCGAGGATAGCGCTGAGGTAGCCGAGGTTCTGCTAAAGCTGGAGTCGAACTATCGGGAGGTTCTGGTGCTTCGCTTTCACGAAGAGCTCTCGCTCGAGGAGATTGCAGGCGTGACCAAGGCGCCGCTCTCGACTGTCAAGTCGCGGCTCTATCGAGGCCTGGCGGCGTTGAAGCCGGAGATGGAGCGCCTTCGCCTGAGCCGGTCACAGGCAGAGGAGTCGCGGTGAGACCGGTGAACGGAGGCGCCTCATCAACGCACACGGAAGCTGACCTGCTTGCCCGTTCGGCGATGTTTGAAGTGAGTTCCGTGGCGAAGGCCAGCATGGTCAACCGAACGCGTCGTGTGGTGGGAGAGCGCGCCAGGATCATGCAGGCAAACCGCAGCAGGATGCGCGGTCTGCTGCTGCCGATGGTGCTCTGCTCTACGTTGATGATCTTCCTCTTTGCCGCATTCTGGATGGTGCTGGAGCAGTATGAAATGATTGCCGCCGAATCGCCCGCACACAGCCATCACTTCTTCCTGCTGCTGCTCTGGTTCCTTCCTGTTTCCGTGGCGCTGGTCGCTATGATATGGTTTCGTCGCAGCCGGAACTCTTCCGACTCTGAGGCGATGCGATGACGATGCTCGGGGATCGACGAGTAAGCAATCGACGAAGAGATGAGTCGTCCAAAGCTGCCGAGGGCGGGGATTCCGAACTGGCGATGATTCCCCGATGGTCGATTCTTCTAGCTGTTATCGTCTTCGCGGCAACGCAGTACCTGTTTCACGGGTTACTGCCACATCACAAAGCGGAGCTGCTGCCATGGCGACTGCTGATGGGCTACTCCTCGGGGACTGCCTTCGCCAGCTATGTTCTACTCGTCGGCTATGTGAGCCGAGATGTAAAGCGCCGGGCTATGTCCGCGAAGCTCTGGCTGGTAATTGTGCTCCTGATGCCGGGAGGAATTGGCGGAGTTGTGTACTTCCTACTGCGTCAGCCGATTTTGTCGCGCTGCCCGCACTGCTCGACTGAGATTACGTCGACCTATCACTTCTGTCCGCAGTGCCAGTTCCAGATGGCTCCCGTCTGCGGACAATGCTTTCGCGGGGTGCAGATCACTGATGTTTATTGCACACAGTGTGGGCACGATCTAGCGGAGGATCATGCGCCGGCGCGCTTGCGGGCTTATAGCGACTAGAGCCTGTAAGCTCGTGAGTCTCTGTCACTGGACAGTGCAGCGTACGGAATGGAAGGAGATGCAAGTCCTTCGGCTGCGGCTGCGCCTTCGCTCAGGATGACAGAGTTTGGTGGGATGGTTGAGGAGAACAAGCAACGGCAAGTGCTAATGCAGGCCCTTCGGCTGCGGCTGCGCTCAGGATGACAGAGTTTGGTGGGGATTGAGGAGAACGAGCAACGGCAAGTGCCAATGCAGGTCCTTCGGCTGCGCTCAGGATGACAGGTTTTTGGCTGGTTTGTTGAACGAACGCCTTCGCTCAGGATGACAGGTTTTTGGTTTGGGTGATGAATTTGCACTAGCATGGTTCGATGGCCTTGACCGCACTGATTATCGATGATGAGCCGCTGGCCCGGCAGGAGTTGCAGTACCTGCTCGACGCGCTGGGGAGCGTGGAGGTGCTGGCGCAAGGCACAAATGGCATCGAGGCGATTGAGCTGATCCGGCAGCATAAGCCGGATGTCGTCTTTCTGGATGTGCAGATGCCTGGGCTGGACGGGTTTGCCGTGTTGAAGAAGCTCCTGGAGAAGAAGATTCCGCTGCCACAGATCGTGTTCGCGACGGCCTATGACCAGTATGCAGTCCGGGCATTCGAGGTGAATGCGTCGGACTACCTGCTAAAGCCGTTTGACCGGAAGCGGGTGAAGCAGACGATCGAGAAGGCGGCGGCACGGCTGGCGACTCCCGCAGAATCGACGAGTGAGGCGAAGCTGGATGTGTTATTGCGACTCTTTGAAGAGCAAGCACAGCCGGTGAAGGCCAGCTCCGGAAAGATCGTGGTGCGCGCTCAGAACCGGCTGCTGCTAGTAGATCAAGGCGAGATCTGCTTTGCATCGATCGACGATGGGACAATCCATGTGATGACGGCGACGATTGAAGGCCAGTCAAACTGCCGGACGCTTGAAGAGTTGACGGATCAATTAAATCCGGAGACCTTCTGGCGGGCTCATCGCTCCTATGTCGTTAATCTTCAGCACATCCGCGAGGTGGTGCCATGGTTTAACTCGAGCTATCAGCTGCGGATGGATGACCGGAAGCAGACGGAGATTCCGGTAAGCCGATCACAGACGAAGCGGCTACGAGAGTTGTTCAATCTTTGAGCTATCAGGGGCTGCAGGAGCGCGCGGGCAGTCTCGGGAGAACAAGCAACGGCAAAGGCCAACGCAGGTCCTTCGACTGCGCTCAGGATGACAGAGTGTAGGGGTGAGCGGGTGAAGGAGGACAGAGTTGGTGGGGTGTGGGAGGAGAACGAGCAACGCTCGGGATCAGGATGGCGGCTTGCTGATCTGGGTTATTTTCTCTTCCAGCGGACGCTGTCTTTGGCATCTTCGAGCAGAATTCCTTTGGTCAGTAGATCTTTGCGGATCGCATCCGCCCTGGCGAAGTTCCGCGTCATCTTGGCCTGCGTCCGCTCTGCCACCAGCGCGTCTATGGCTGCATCCGAGAACGCAAGGGTCGCAACCAGTGAAGGATCTGCCTCGGCGATTCGGCCCTCTGCCTCGGCCCAGGTGAGAGCACCACGCGTAATCTCGGCATCGCGGTCTTCGAGGACCGCAAATACGCCATCGAAGAGGGCGAGCACCTGCAGAATTGCCGTCACGTTTCCGGCCCGCAGCGTTCCTGCATCCGCGGCAGAATTAGCCAGCCGGACCAGGTCGAAGATCGCTGCGCGCGCCTCTGCCGTGTTGAGATCGTTAGCCAGCGCAGCGGTATAGTCGTGCGAGGCTTTGGCGGTAGCAGAAGCGATGTCGGGATCAAGGCCGCCTGGGAACCCGGCTTTTGTCATGCGCTGATGAAAGGTTCGCAGGCGGTCGATTGCGTTCGTCGACTCGGTAAGGCCGTCAAAGGTAAAGTTGAGCTGATGCCGGTAGGGTACCGAGATCAGGAGGAACCGAATCGCTGAAGCGCGATAACCCTTCAGCAGCAGGTCGCGGAGCGTGTAGAAGTTTCCCTCCGACTTGGACATCTTCTTGCCTTCGACCAGCAGAAAACGAACGTGCATCCAGTGCCGGACGAAGGGCTTGCCGGTGGCTGATTCCGACTGGGCGATCTCGTTTTCGTGGTGCGGGAACATCAGGTCTTCGCCCCCGGCATGCAGGTCGAAGCTCTCGCCGAGAAACTTCATCGACATGGCCGAGCACTCGATATGCCAGCCTGGACGTCCCGGGCCGAGCGAGGTTTCCCAGTGGTGCTCGCCGGGCTTGACCGCCTTCCACAGCGCGAAGTCCCGCGCCGCGTCCTTCTCGTACTCGTCTATGTCGACTCGGGCACCGTCCTCGATGTTGTCAAGGTCCTTCTTCGACAGCTTGCCGTACTCCGGAAACCGGCTTAGCCGGAAGTACCAGCTCCCGTCCTCGGTCCGATAGGCGATATCTTTTGCGGCAAGCCTCTCGATCAGCGCGACCATCTCCGGAATGGCTTCGGTCGCGTGGGCAATCTGCTCCGGCTGCTCGATCCCGAGCGCGGCCATATCCTCGAAGAACGCGCGCTCGAACCGGGCGGTGTAGTCGGCTATAGGGACTCCGGCCAGCGCCGCATTGCGAATGATCTTGTCGTCTACGTCGGTCACGTTCATCACATGATCGATCTCGATCCCCTGCTGGAGCAGGAAACGCCGCAGCACGTCGACGTGGAGGAAGGTGCGGAAGTTGCCGATGTGGCCATAGTCGTAGACTGTCGGGCCACAGGCATACATTCGTAAAGCCGGGCTGCCGATGGGCCGAAGCGGCTCGATGGTGCCGCTCAGAGTGTTGAAGAGGTTCAGTTCCACGCGCAATAAGATCCCGCTGCTGGACGCATGCGCCTGCAGTCTGCTTTCCGTCAAGAGTGTCCGGTTAAGTTTACAGGCAGCAAATCCGGAGCATGCAGATATGTGGCATCAGTCGATAGGCAGACGGATTAGACAGGGCGGATTATCTCAGCTTCAGGTGCGGATCCGCTCCCATCTGATCCGCTGCACATTCGCCTGCCAGAAATCGCGGCCATGCTGCTGCTGCGATCATCGCCGCGTTGTCGGTCGACATGCTGACGGACGGAAAAGCAACCGGCAGCCCGCGACTCTCACCTTCGGCGAAGAAGCGGCTGCGCAGCTCACGATTTGCCGCGACGCCGCCTGAGACGACGATTCCCCGAGCGCCGAATACCTCAGCGGCGCGGAAGGTCTGCCGCAGGAGATTCGCAACGACTGCACCCTGAAAGGAGGCGATCAGATCGAGTGTTTGCGTGTCGCATAGCGCGATTGCCTCGGCAGGCGGGAGGGTGGGCCGAGAGGCCAGCGCTCTACGCCGGTCCTCGATCGCTTCGCGCATGGTGTGCGCCTCCACGTAGCGCAAGACTGACGTTTTGATTCCGCTAAAGGAGAAATCAAAGCGTGGACCCTGGGTCGGCGGCGGAGCCTTCTTGTTGACGATCGGCAGTCCCGCCCGTGCAGTACGGGGCTTGATCTGCGCAAAGGTAAACGACACGGCGCGAGGGTTGCCTGCGAGTGCGAGACCGTCGATCCAAGGACCGCCTGGATACCCTAATCCCAGGAGCTTTGCTACCTTGTCGAATGCCTCCCCAGCGGCGTCATCAACCGTCCGGCCGACATTTGTATAGCGCCACTGGCCCTCGCCGCTTTGCTTTGCGAGATACAGGTGGGTGTGGCCGCCCGAGACTACAAGAGCGAGCAGCGGCAGCTCCATCGGCTGCTGACCTCGCGCGCGCGCCTCCATCAAAACCGCGTGGATGTGGCCTTCCAAGTGATTGACGCCGATCAGCGGCCTGCCGATGCCGAACGCCAGCGCCTTCGCGTAGGTGATCCCGACCAGCAGCGCTCCTGCAAGTCCTGGCCCCTCGGTCACCGCGATGGCATCGAGATCGGCGAAGCCTGCACCGGACCGCAGCATTGCCTCACGGACGATCGGCACGATGTTCCGGAGATGCTCGCGGGATGCCAGCTCAGGGACAACGCCGCCGAAGTTTGCATGGAGGGCCATCTGAGAGGCGACCACATTCGAGAGCGCCTCGCTCCCACAATGAACGACAGCGGCTGCCGTCTCGTCGCACGAGCTTTCGATGCCCAGGATGAGTCCACTCGACGCTCTGCTGCCATCCGTTCCCATTCCAGTATCATAAAGATTCGCATCAAGAGCGTGTGTTCGAGGGCGAGCAATGCCCGCAAGCTGCGACTCTGGACGACGCGCCGGCGAAAGGGTTTGGAGGCAGAAAGTTGCGTTTCGAAAGACCGTGGCCGCAAGATAGGTCCAGCAGGCTGTGCCGCCTGCCCCGTACCTCTTACCTGCTCCGTCTCCGCGGAAGAGCAAACGGACTGTTCCCTTTGCGAGAACCCATGATGCGATTCTTCTTCCTGATTGTCCTTCTTCCGGCTTTGTCGACGTCCTTCAGCCTCGCCGCACAGGAGCCGCCTAGCATGCCGACCGCCGCAACGGAGGCAAGCGCACTCCCTTCGGCCACCCTTCAACCCGCGCTGGACAGCCTTCAGCAGACGCTCATTACACTCCGGCCCGAGAAGTGGAAGTGCGCCCCTGCCGTCAGTCAGGAGGCGCAGAAGAACATCGGCTCCATCCAGACGGACCTGGAGACGACGCTGCCGCCTCTGCTTGCCGTCGCTGATCAGCACCCCGGCTCGGTCGCGCAGGTGCTTCCGGCCTACCGCAACCTGTCGGCGCTCTATGACGTGCTGCTTCGTGTCGCGCAGGTTGCCAGGATTGCCGCGCCCAGCCAGCAGAGCGATGCGTTGCAGCAGACTGTAGAGAGCCTCGAAGCGAGCCGGCGCACGCTGGGCGACGGCCTTCAATCCTCTGCGTTGACGGAGAATCAGCAGCTTCATGACCTCCAGGCGCAGCTGCACACGCTTCAGTCCACGCCCGCGCCTAACCCTGTCGTGTGTCCGGCTCCAGTGCCGCCGGCCCTCGCCAAAAAGCGCAAGCCACGCCCCAAGCCTGCGCCTGCAACCGCTCCGCAGACGAACGCCCCGGACCCCCGCTGATAAATGTTCCATAAGACACCCGGACGCATCCCTTCCAGCCGATGAGCAAATGACTGGCAGTCATCAATCCGAGCCACACTACACGGCTGCGCTTGCGATCGTGCGCAGCCTTCGCGCTGCGGGTCATCAGGCCTTTTTTGCTGGAGGCTGCGTGCGGGACCTGCTGCTTGGGCTTACACCGAAGGATATCGATGTTGCTACAAGCGCGACACCGGATGCTGTTATCGCCCTGTTTCCGAGAACATTCAGCGTGGGTGCGCACTTCGGGGTAGTGCTGGTTTGCTCTACGATCGGGGATCAAGAGCTTTCTACCGAGGTTGCGACGTTTCGGCATGATGGGGCCTACACGGATGGTCGACGACCGGATGCAGTTCGGTTCTCTTCCGATCCGCGGGAAGATGTGCTTCGGCGCGACTTCACGATCAATGGGATGCTGCTCGATCCGGTTCTCTACGAGCAGACGATGGGCGAAGCTCAAGCTGCCGCTGTTGCTACGCTCGACTATGTAGGCGGGCAGGACGATCTTGCCGCCGAAACCGTTCGAGCGATTGGCGACCCGGCGCTTCGCTTCGCCGAGGATAAGCTCCGAATGCTTCGGGCTGTCCGGTTTGCGGCGCGCCTGGGCTTCGCGATCGAGCCGAGCACCTTTACCGCCATCCGGCAGCACGCCCCAACGATTGATCAGGTGAGCAACGAGCGCGTCCGGGACGAGTTAACCAAAATGCTTACGGAGGGCAGCGCGCGTCGCGCCTTTGAGCTCCTCGACGGCTCCGGGCTGCTTCGAGAGATCCTGCCTGAGGCAGTCGCGATGCATGGCGTCCAGCAACCGCCCGAGTTCCACCCGGAAGGTGATGTCTGGGTCCATACCCTGCTTCTGTTGGACAAGCTGCTTCCGGGCTGCCCGGCCACTCTCGCCTGGGGAGCACTTCTTCATGACATCGGCAAACCCGCTACGTTTCGCCCGCCTGATCCCGGAAAAGAAGGGGATCGCATTCGCTTCAACGGTCATGTCGAAGTGGGGGTTCGTATTGCCGAGGTTCTGCTCCAGCGCCTTCGTTTTTCGAACGAGGATACCGCACAGATCATCGCGCTTGTCCAAAACCACATGCGTTTCGGCGACATTCTCCAGATGAAGCAATCCACGCTGAAACGCTTTCTCCGACTTCCCCGCTTTCAGGAGCATCTTGCACTGCATTGGCTTGACTGCACCTCCTGCCATGGCAACCTGAGGCTCTACGAGTTTGCCAAGCACCGGTTTGAAGACGAGCCTTCTCCGGAGACCCGCCCCAGGCTTCTGATCACCGGCCGCGACCTGATTGCCGCTGGCTACCCGCCCAGCCCGCAGTTCAAGGCGATGCTCGAAGTTGCGGAAGATGCGCAGCTCGAAGGCGCCATCCACACCACGGAAGACGGTCTAAGCCTGGTGCGAGAGCGATTCCCGCAAGCTTTGTCGTAATCAAGAGCGGGCAGCGCGTCGTGTAGCATAAAGCCTTCGGGCCACCCATGGAGAACACTTGCAGCTTCGCCGCATAACGTCTGGTGGAACCTGGATTCCGCAGATCGACGGGCTTCGGTTTATCGCAATCGTCTCTGTTCTGATCTTTCATGTAACCGGCCAACTGGTCTCGAGATCCGGCCATGTCGTCCCGGTGCAGTCCCGGTATGATTTTCTCCTGAGTCTGATTGGCGACGGAGACCGGGGTGTCCAGCTTTTCTTTGTCATCAGCGGCTACATCCTGGCGAGACCCTTTTTACGCCAGCATCGGATGAAGGGGAGACCTGTTGGCCTGGGCGCGTATTTTTTGCGCCGGCTGACACGGCTGGAGCCACCGTACGTTCTTGCGCTATTGATCTACACGGCGGGTTTCGCCGCATTCGGCCTTCCGCTTCGCCCCATGCTGCCGCATCTCGCGGCGAGCATGGCGTACCTGCACAACATCATCTATCACCAGATGAGTACGATCGACTTTGTCACCTGGAGTCTCGAGATCGAGGTACAGTTCTACATCCTCGCGCCGGTGCTTGGTCTTATCTACCTGGTGCCTGGCACGGTTCTCCGGCGCAGCGTACTAGCAGCGGCGGCGCTTGCAGGTGGAGCGCTCAATCTCCATCCCTCGCTCCTCCTGGGGATCACTCTGCTTGGACAGATTCAGTACTTCCTGACCGGTTTCCTACTCGCAGATATCCTCGAAGGCCATCAGACGCAAGGGCATCGCAGTCCCGCCTGGGACGTGGTCAGTCTTGTGGGATGGCCGATCATCTTCCTGCTCCCACGCGGGGTCGAAACGCTGTCATGGCTGCCGATTGTGATTCTTCCGGTGTATCTTGCCGCGTTCTATGGTCCAGCCTCGAACTGGTTCTTTCGCAGACCTCTGGTCGCGCTTAGCGGGGGGATGTGCTATTCGCTTTACCTGATGCACATGTTCATCATCTCGGTCTGCTTCAAAGCCACCCGGCATCTCGCCGTCTTTCAGGATTTCCTACTCAACTGGATGACGCAGGTGATTGCGCTCGGGGGGTGCATCGCCCTCTTCGGAACGATCTACTTCGTCCTGATTGAACGGCCCTGCATGGATCCGGATTGGCCGCAGAAAGCATGGTTGAGGCTCACGCATCGTAAGAGCGTTGTCGCTGGCTGATCGAACAACGGTTCAAGGTCAAAAGCCTGTACGAACGTTTTGAGGCGCAGCCTGCTTGGGGCGCATCGTACGGAGATGGTCGAACAGTATGATGTTGTGGTGATCGGCGCGGGAATGGCGGGACTGACCGCCGCTCGCTCGCTGGTCGACGCGGGATTACGGGTCCTTGTGCTTGAAGCGCAGAACCGGATTGGCGGCCGGATCCTCACAAAGCACATCCGTGGGGAAGCGATCGAACTTGGCGCCGAGTTTATTCATGGCCGGCCTGCCGAACTGTGGGCGCTGATCGCGGAGGCAGGGCTCGAGACCTACGAGCGTGGCGGCAGTCAGATGTGCTTCGAGAACGAAAGACTTACCGTCTGCAACGACGGTCATGGTGGAACGTTCAACCTTCTCGAGAACCTTAAAAGCCTTGCAGGCGTGGACCTGAGCTTCGCTGACTATCTCGACCGAGAAAAGGTCTTCGATCCGGAGCGTTCCTCCGCGATCGGCTTTGTCGAGGGCTTCAACGCCGCCGATTACCGCCTCGCCAGCGCCGCCGCGCTTGGCCGGCAGCAGCAGGCCGAAGATGCCGTCGAGGGCGACAATGCGTTCCGGCTGCGCGGCGGTTATGACCAGCTGCCTGCATATCTCGCGAGGCGCGTCACAGAGGGCGGCGGCACGCTTTGGCTGAACAGCCCTGTGGATGAGCTTCGCTGGAAGTCTGGACGGGTCGAAGCGGACATTCTCCGGAAGTCCAGCACAGGTTTCGCTTCGGCTGCAGCCTGGAACACTGTCCAGGCAGACCGAGCCATCGTTACCCTGCCGCTTGGAGTGCTCCAGAGCGGAGCCGTGAGGATCCTGCCACGGCCTGAGGCTGTCCTCACTGCGGCTGCGCAGTTGCACATGGGACCTGTCTCACGTTTCACACTTCTTTTCCGCGAGCGCTTCTGGGCGTCGCTTCAGCCCCAGGCGGCGATGGAAGACCTCAGTTTTCTCTTCGCAACCAACGAGATGCCGCCGGTCTGGTGGACCCCTCATCCCGAGGTCAGCAACACACTTACCGGATGGGTCGGAGGGCCGCGGTCCGAGGCGTTCTCCGGAATGAGCGCTCATGAACTGGGGCAGGCCGCCTGTGCGGCGCTCGGTCGGATCTTTTCCGTGGCAACGGTCGATCTTCACGACATGCTGCTCGCCTGCGAGACCCACAACTGGCAGCTTGACCCGTATTCACTCGGGGCCTATAGCTATATTGCCACCGGCGGTTTGGAGGCGCCGGCGCGGATGACCGTTCCGGTGGAGGGCACCCTCTACTTCGCCGGCGAGCATACCGATACGACGGGTCACTGGGGAACGGTCCACGCCGCTATGCGCTCCGGCCTTCGAGTCGCCGTGCAGATCCTCAATACAGGTGCTTTGAACGACACGGCTGACACGGCTTAATCGCCAGTTGAGCGGGCCAGAACGCGTTCCCGCAGCCCTGCTGCGTCAAACGGCGCTCGGACCTTGATGTCGTTATCGAAGTAGACAAATACATCCCTCGCTCGCCCATCCCCAACAGGGACGCCAGCGTACCGCCCGTCGGCGGGCGTCCCGGTCGCAAACGCGAATACCCGATCGGCCCACCTGTCCAGTGCCTCGGCCTCGTACCCGCTCGCATAGAGTTGTTCGCTCCCATGCAGCCGGCAGTACACGAAACTAGTGGTCACATCCATCAACAGAGGCCACTCCACCGTATCCGCTACCACCAACCCGATCCCGTACTCCCGAAGCAGATCTACAAACCCAGGCACGGCGAAGCTCTCGTGCCGGATCTCCACGCAGTGACGAATCGGCAGGTCTTCCTTTGCTTCAAGAACGGAACGCTCCAGCATTCTATCGTCGCATCTCTGCGCCAGCTTTGCCGCCTCCTTCGTCGAACGCGGAAGCATCCTAAAGAAGTCCGAAAAACGTTCCAGATTCCAGCGCATCTGGGGTGGAAACTGCCAGAGGACCGGTCCCATCTTCCTGCCAAGGGCGAGCATGCCGCTCGCGAAGTAGTTAGCCAACGCAAGTTCTATGCCACGCAGCTTCAGCATGTGCGTAATGTAGCGGCTGCCTTTCAAAGAGAAGACGAAGTCTTCCGGGGTCTCTGTTGCCCACTGCGCAAAGGACTTCGGCCGCTGCAGCGAATAGAACGTTCCGTTGATCTCAATGGTGTCGAATGCCTGCGAGGCAAACTCCAGCTCCCGCCGCTGCTGCAGGCCTTGGGGGTAGAAGATGCCACGCCACCCGGCGTAGCGCCAGCCCGAGATCCCGATGCGCACGCGACCTCCGCCTTCCATGCTTCCCTCGCATCCGGTCTTCGCCGGAATGACTTGGACGATGTAGACGTAGGATAACGCCTGCCGTCCTCCTGTGCATCTGAGGGCTCATGGTTGCCACCAAATCGCTTTTGAATACGCCGCCGGACACGACGCCCGACACGGAAATTATTGTCAATGGGTTCACTCTTCCTGCGCATCGGGGGGAGATGCTTCTCGATGCAATCAATCGGCAGAAGGAACTGATTCGCGAGGTCCCGCAGGTCTGCTACCTGCCCACGATGGGTCCAATCCAGAGCTGTGATACGTGCATGGTCCAGGTCGGAGGCCAGCTTGTCCGCGCCTGCGCGACTCCCGTGACCGCCGGCATGATTGTCGCCACCGAGGGCGAAGTTGTCGACGTGGCACAGCGCGAGGCCTTTGATCGTATCCTCCAGAACCACATGCTCTACTGCACGGTCTGCGACAACAATAACCAGAACTGCACGATTCACAACGCCACCGCGCTGCTCGATGTGAAACACCAGGCACGTCCGTATCTGACGAAGCCCTACGAAAAAGATCTGTCGAACGCGTTTTATCGCTATGATCCCGACCAGTGCATCCTCTGCGGCCGGTGTGTCGAGGCGTGCCAAAACGTCCAGGTAAACGAGACCCTGACGATCGATTGGGAGAACCAGCATCCTCGCGTGCTGTGGGATGGCGGCGAGACGATCGATGGCTCGAGCTGCGTCTCCTGTGGCCACTGCATTACGGTCTGTCCCTGCAATGCGCTAATGGAGAAATCGATGATCGGCCATGCCGGGTATTTGACGAACATTCCCGGCAAGGTGCTTGATGACATGATCGAGGTCGTTAAGGGCATCGAACCGCCAATCGGCTACGGTCCTATTCTTGCGCTCTCGGAGGTGGAGGCCGAGATGCGCAAGGAGCGTGTGAAGCGCACCAAGACCGTGTGTCCCTACTGCGCCGTTGGCTGCAGCTTTGAGGTCTGGACCCGTGATCGGCACATTCTGAAGATCGAGCCGACGGAAGGGCCTGCCAACGGCATATCGACCTGTATCAAGGGCAAGTTTGCCTGGGGTCATATCAACGCCAACGACCGGCTTGCGAGGCCACTGCTGCGGGACGGCGACACGTTCCGCGAGATTAGCTGGGATGAAGCTCTCGATCTGGTAGCAACCAAGTTCACGCAGATCAAGAAAGATCATGGTCCGGATGCTCTCGCCTTTATCGCCTCCTCAAAGTGCACGAACGAGGAAAGCTATCTGATGCAGAAGCTGGCGCGAGCGGTCGTGGGCACCAATAACATCGATAACTGCGCGCGGTATTGTCAGAATCCGGCCACCATGGGACTTCAGAGAACGGTGGGCTATGGTGGCGACGCCGGATCGATTGCCGATATCGAGAAGGCCGGCCTGGTGGTGATCGTAGGTGCCAATCCCGCAGAAAATCATCCCGTGCTTGCGACCCGCATCAAGCGCTCGCATAAACATCGGGGCCAGCGGCTGATCGTCGCCGACCTGCGCAAGAACGAGATGGCAGAGCGTGCCGATATCTTCTTTCGCCCGAATCCCTCGACGGACGAGGTCTGGCTAAACGGAGTCGCGAAGTACATCCTCGATCAAAATCTGCAGCATAAAGAGTTCATCACGCAATGGGTGAACCACTTCGAGGAGTACAAGCTGTCCCTTGAGCGGTATACGCTCGCGTATACCGAGCAGATTACCGGTATTCCCGGTAGTACGCTGGTCACCGTTGCCAATGAAATTGCTGCTGCGGACGGCGTCTGCATACTTTTTGCGATGGGTGTGACGCAGCACTGCGGCGGCTCCGATACTGCCACGGCACTTTCGAACCTATTGCTCCTTACGGGTAACTACATGCGTCCCGGAGCGGGTGCGTATCCCTTGCGCGGGCACAACAATGTTCAGGGGGCAAGCGACTTTGGGTCCATGCCTAATGTTTATTCCGGATACCAAAAGGTGGATGATGCGGAGGTTCGTGCCAAGTTCGAAGCAGACTGGGGCGTGACCCTACCGACGACAACGGGCAAAGACAATCACCAGATGATTGACGCAATCCTTGAGGGGAGCCTGAAGGCACTCTACATCAAGGGTGAAGACACGATCACCTCTGATTCGAATGCAAACTATGTCGGCGACGCTCTGCGAAAACTCGAATTTCTAATCGTGCAGGATATCAATTTTTCGGAGACCTGCCGGTACGCCGACCTGGTTCTTCCGGCCGCTGCCTCTATTGAGAAGGAAGGCACGTACACCAGTACGGAGCGGCGTATACAACGCCTGTACCAGGCCTTTGATCCCCTCGGAGAATCGAAGCCTGACTGGGAGATCATTCAGCTTATTGCCAATCGCCTGGGGGGGAACTGGAGGTACACGCATCCCTCAGATGTGATGGAGGAGATTGCGCGTTTGACGCCGTTGTTCGCTGGCGTCAGCTATGAGCGGCTTGAGGGCTTCAAGAGCCAGCAGTGGCCGGTCCACGCGGATGGCACCGATTCGCCACTGCTGTTCACCGAGAAGTTCCCCTTTCCCGATGGAAAGGCGCGCTTCTATCCGACCAACGCTTACATTCCGCCCTCGGAAGAGGTCAGCGAGCAGTTCGACCTTCATCTTAACAATGGACGTCTGCTTGAGCATTTCGAGCAGGGTAGTATGACCTATCGGACGCCGGGCATCAGGGCAATGACGCCGGATAACTTTGTCGAGGTCTCGCCAGAGTTGGCCGCTGAACGCGGTATCGCAACGGGCCGACATGTCCAGCTTACCTCGCCATATGGCCGCGTCCGGGTTCAGGTGGTGGTCTCGGATCGCGTGGAGGGGAAGCAGCTTTATATGTCTCTGAATTCGGTCGATGAGCCAGTCAATAAATTGACCAGCAGCCACACCGATCGGGCAACGCATACGCCGGCATTTAAAGAGACGGCGGTCCGCATGATGGTCCTTCCCGAACAGGGCAAAGATCCTCTGCCACGGGGGAATTTTCGCCACGGTAGCCGCACCCCACAGCCTGGAGTCGAGATTGAACGCAAGTGGGCGCTTTCCGGTTATCGCGTACCGGGCACTGACGCCTCAGACAAGCTCGTTCAGATCAAATCGACTACAGTTTGAGCTTTATTCCTGTGTAAGAGAGTAAGTTCAAGGAGTTTTATGGCCAATCCCATCATATTCAAGCCGCTTGCTGTCGATCCATGTCTCGAACTCGAACGCCGGCTGAAGGCAGCGCCCCGTGAACATGCCGAGGCGCTCCTTGTTGCCTACGATGTTCTCGAGACCGCGCACAAGCAAGGCGTCCTTGATACCGTTCAAGGATTGTTAGGAGCAAAAGACACCATCTTTGGCAAGCTAGCGGAGTATGCAAAGCTGCCGGAGGGTATCAACGGAATTCGTAATCTCCTTGCGGGCCTTAAGATTTTGACCGCGCTCGATCCCGAAACACTTGATCAACTTTCGAAGTCCGTCGCCACAGCATCGATCGAGCATAGCCGGGAACAACGTCCGCCCAGCCTCTTCCAACTTGCAAAGCGAGCCACAAGCGAGGACGGACGGAGAGGTCTGTCCTTTATGACGCTGCTGCTTACGAGTGTAGGGCGAGCGTTGAAGGATTGATCATTTAGGGTAGCGAGTCGTTTTTGCCTCACTACATGGAAAGCGAACTATAATTATTTCAAATTCGATGAGCAGACGCCCTTGGATTGCTGAACGACAGGCCATCTCGAGGGCTGCTCGAATGCTCGTCCTCGGTCCAGGATGACAACTCTGGATCTCTCTCACTGCGAGAGACTACCCAAATAAAAAATAGGCCCCTCGGGTGAGGGGCCAATCTGCCTTAGTTCTCTCTGGTTAGGAGAGGCCGTTGCGGGCGTGCTCTGTGGGCACCAGTCCCGCAAACCTTGTGAAAAAACTTAGTTGCTGGGCACAGATGCCGCGCCAGCCGTCGCGTGGCTGCTGCCATCTGATGTAGAACTGCCCATTGATGCCAAACTGTTGTGCAACAGGGTGACGCGAACGCCATTTACTACTGGCTTATCACCGTCCGCCGAGGCTACATCTTTCTGCTTACCCAAGCCGGTACGATAAATCCGATAGATTGGCACCTGGTGTTCCGTGACAAGATACCGGACCACTGAATCGGCCATAGCCTGTGAGTTCTGGACGCCACTGCGGCTGTACCCTTGCACTTCGAGGATGTAACCCTTTTCTGAACCCAGCTTTGATGCAAAATCGTCAAGATCACTCTTCGCTTTGGAGCCCAATGTCGTGCGCCCGCTGGTAAAGAGAACTGCTGAAGATGTGACGGTTTTATATTGATCCAGGTTGCTTACGGTTCCATGAAGCGCGTCGGTCTTCGTGCTTGCAGTGCCAGCCAGCGTGTTAGCGGAGTTGGCGCGAGTTGCAGCATCCTGCGCATGCTGGTCCGCTGTGCTTGCGGCACCCATGGCCTTTGTGATTCCCGCCTGCGAACGCGAATCTACATCTTTGATGTCATTGGCATTCTTCGATTGAAGCTGATCGAGTTCGTTCGTCCGGTCTTTAATTGGGTCTACCTGCCGTTTAACCCACTTTTTTCGGGCGAGCGGGTTCACATGTCCCCAAAAACCTTCTTTCGACTGGTGCTCCAGAGGTTTGCCAGTGGCATAGCTTCCTGCATTGTCGGGGCTTGTGGACTTCGAGGTCGGAGGCGTGCTGCTCGGATCGGCAGAAGTACTGGACTGAGCCAGCGTGGTGGCGCATAATGCACCCCCTAGAAGTAGAACCGAGAGACCAAAAGTATTGCGATAACTTATCATATCTATTCACTCCCTTTGGGTCCGCGCATGACAGACATAGAGAACCGTGCGCAACAGTAGATAGAGCATCCATGATGCCAAACTAGGTAATCCCGTAAGTTGAACTACATGAATGACTTACTCCTTACAGAGGACCCAGTAAGAAGTGTCAGCTGCTTCCGCACCTGGAAAATAGTTCTTGCTATTGAGTACTTATTGCCGATGCGGCTCTCAGGTCCTATTTTGTTGTCACGTGAATGATGCGGATCTCTGGCATCTGCGTGTTCCAGTTTGCGGGAATCGTCTCGAAGATGAGGCGGAACTCCCGCTCGCTCTCGGGACCAACCGGCGCGGCGCTCACTGCTTCTGTATCCACATACGGTTCATGGGTGCGGATCAGCGTGAGGGGAAGGGTCTCAACCTGCGGCGGCGTCGCCTCCTCATTATGGAAGATCGTCTGCACGATGATGCCAGTGACTGTATGACCGCCGGTGTTCTGGATATGCCCGTCGACGAAGGTCGACTTGCCCCCTGAGAGACTCGTCGATTCGCTCATGGCCAGTTGTGAGAGCGGGAGGTTTGCGGCGTATGGATCAAGCGGAAGACTGCTGTTGGCCGCAGCGGCAGGCTTATGATGCCCCAGGGCAAGCACCAGCGCAGCGACCGCCAGCACGATTACACCCGCGATTGTCCAGACCTTGGTTGGCATCTCGTCTCGTTTCGGCTGCGCAGGCGAAAACATCTCCGAGGATGCGTCACCACGTTGATCACTGGACGCCTTACCTGATCGGAATCGTTCCTCTGCCGATAACTTATCCATGTCTCTGAGTTTACAGTCTCAGAGTTTACAAACTTCGGCATGCTCGGCGCCTCAGCTTCAGCTTCGGCTTCCACATGAATAGACAGCTTGAGTACGGTTGACAAATCCGATGTTGCGGCGCAGGGCAAATTACCTGTTCGGCTTTCGCGTCCCAGGCATTCGCATCATGGCGTAGTAACGAAGACAGGTGCGCCATCACTATTGGACGGTCTTCGGGTATTTGGAAGGAGGCAGGCCGCAATGGTGTCATCGATCTCTCATTCTTCGCCGGATGCCGGAAACGAACCGGAACAGAAAGCTCCGGGGACGCTGTCTTCTCGCTTTCCGAACAGCAGTCGATCGGGACAACCCGCAACCGAAGTGGCCTATGCTGTCGTTGTGCTGACGACCGTAATCTTGCTGCTCGCAACAGTTGCCTGACGCGGACACAAGCTGACTACAGCCAGAGGAGGTCTGAGCATGAGCCTAGCATTGCCTCAGGGGCCAAAGCCGCGGGGTCATCGTTGGCGCTACGGCGGGAATAAAGTCCCGTCCCTTCATAACAGCGACTTGTTCGAGAAGGTTTGCTAGATGAAGCTGGCGCGCTTGACTTTCTGGCGGAAATCTTCGCCCTGCATCTCGACTGGCACGCACATTTCCTGCAATCTGGACCAGATACGATCGCCGATTCGGTCGGCGAGGGTCAGCTTCGCCATAGCTCTCTTCGCTTCTTTCAGCGGTTGATTCGCAAACTTGTCGATCGGATCGTCGAAGGATATGGACGCGGGCTCATTTGGAAGATTTGAAGTGATGATGGTCGACCGGTCCTCGTTATAACGGCTACTCAAGATGTAGGATGTGGTGTCCCAGCTCCAGTCACTCGGTGTGATGTCGCCAAGATCGTCGAGGACGAGAAGATCGCAGGTGATGGCTGTCTTCAGTACTTCAGCTTCAGCGCCCGGCGTGCGTACGCTATAGATGGAGCGAAGTGTATCAAGCAGTTCTTTGTGCTCCCAGAAGACACTCGTCGCACCGCGTTCCGTGATGAGTTTCTTGAGGATGCCGATGGCGAGGTGGGTCTTGCCCAAACCTCTGGCACCGACAAAGAGAAGTCCTTTGCCGTTCGTCTCCAAGGGATATCCCTCGGCGAATTTGCGCGATGTGCTGAGAGCTTTCTTTACGCTCTTGGTCGCAGAGCTGTGCATGGTCTCGTAGCTGTCAAGCGAACAGAGCTGGTAGCGCCGGGGTATCCGCGCATTCTTCAGGAGACGCGCCGACCGGCGCTCGACGCGACACTGGCAATCCTGCGCAAACTGTGTTCCGTCGGATCGCTGGATAATGTTGAGCCCAAGACCACCGCAGATGGAGCATGTTTCTGACATAGACAAGTCTGAGTATCTCAGCTTGGAGCAGCCCTGAATCGATTGCTCCCTGTGCGAATCAAAGATAGTGGGATAAACTGAGGGAACTGTCTGTGTGCTTCAAAATGCGAAGCGCAGACGGCGGCGCGACAGGCCCTTCGATGTGACGTGAGTACAACCGTTGCAAGCGATCCGCGAGCCGGCAGACAAGCTATCAGGTCTCTATTCAGGAAAAGGATTGAACTCAGATGCCAAAAACAGGAATTCACCCGTCGTATAACAAGATCAACGTCAAGTGTGCCTGCGGCTCGATCTTCGAGACGCGTTCCACACATAAGGGCGACATTGTTCTTGAAATCTGTGCTGCCTGCCATCCATTTTTTACCGGTAAGCAGAAGCTGATCGACACAGCAGGCCGGGTCGAGCGCTTTCGCCGCAAATTTGCCAAATCGGATGCTGGTAAGGTCGATGCGGGCAAGGCCGAGACTACCGCAGCAGCGAAGTAAAAGCGGGGCCGAATCTATCCAAGAGGCCTCCGCTGTCGCGGGGGCCTCTCTTTTGCATGGACCTTGTAAAGATCTGGACCTTCGCGTTCTCTACATGAAAAAGCGCTACACACTCGAGCAGAAACGCTGGGATTCTCCGGTTGCGTACACGATGCCCGAGCAGACGCGTGTACCGGCAAGCTTTTCGATCGGCAACGTCCACATTGCGCCTGCTACGGTGCTTGCTCCAATGGCGGGGGTAACGGACACGGTTTTTCGTCGCTTCATCAAGAATGCGAGTCAATTCACGTCTGAGACTGCATCGGGGATTTCCGGAGCGAATGTAGGCCTGGAGACGAGCAACCAGCAATCGGGCTGCGGTCTGATCATGACGGAGTTCACCTCCGCCGATGGACTGTCGCGCATGCGCGAGACGAAGCGCAAGCGTTATCTGACGTACTACGACGACGAACATCCGATCTCGGCGCAGCTCTTCGGGTCGAATCCGCAGACGCTTGCGGATTCGGCCCGGATCGTCGAGGATGCCGGGTTCGACCTGGTCGACCTGAACCTTGGCTGTCCGGCCAAGCGTGTGGTGGCGTGCAATGGCGGGTCTGGTCTGCTGCGAGACCTGCCGCTCATCGAGACGATCTTCAAGGCCGTCCGCGGAGCCGTGTCGATCCCATTTACGGTCAAGTTCCGCATGGGTTGGAACGATCGTCACATTGTGTGCGTGGAGCTTGCCCGGCTGGCGGAGGAGTGCGGGTTGAATGCGGTCGCGCTCCACGCCCGAACACGCGAGGACGGCTACACCGGTCAGGCGCGATGGGAGTATATTGCCGCAGTGAAAGACGCGGTCAGGATTCCCGTGATCGGCAATGGCGACGTTCGTACGCCGGAGGATGCCGCTGCTATGGTCGAGGTGACCCGCTGCGACGCGGTGATGATCGGACGCGCTGCTCCATCGAATCCCTGGATATTTCGCCAGATTGCGCAGTACACCGCAGCGAAGGAGGCGACCGGCACCGGTCACTACGATGAACCTGCGGATCAGGATCGCTATCGGATGATTCGCGACTATTTCGAGATGCTGGTGCATGAGATCGAGATCGAGGAGGAGACCGAGGCCATTCGCGCCGCCGCGATCACTGCCTCCGGCCAACTCGCACGCGAACAGCGACACCGTGACTGCGTCGGGAAGATGAAGCAGTTCGCAAGCTGGTTTACGCACGGGGTTCCTGGAGGCGGCGCGCTGCGCAAGCAGATCTTCGAGGCGAAACAGGGGCCGGCTGTCCTCGATGCAGTCGAAGCATTCTTCGCGGGGAGGGCCGATCTCGCGGATAAAACAGGTGCGCCTCTCGAGCAGGATGCCGGAGAGCCTGAAGCTGTCTTGAACTTCTGAGTTTTATGAATTCTAAGGCTATCCTGGCAAGAGCAAGTAGCAGACCATGCAGATCACCTTTCGTAGAAATCCGAAGACTGTGGGCTGGACAAGACGCGCTGCCATTGCGCTACTCGTCGGCTTTGGGACGATGCTGGTGTCTCTTCCCTTCTCCTTCCTTTTCTTCCTGAGCCATTACAACAGTGTGTATCCAAAGGATACGCAGAACATGCTGAGCGCGTTGACGGCGGCGATGCTGGTCGGCCTCGGATTCGCTGTGCTCAGCGCCGTATCCAGCGTGGTTGTGTCCTTGTTCTTTGGGCTCCGCCGGACAGACTCCACCTCTGCCATCTAAGCAGTTCTCACCTTGAGATGTAAGCGGGCGACATGCTAACGTCGCCCATGGTAGAAGCGCCACGCGCAGGAGCTTGTCCGATCTTGGGATGCCCTGATCAGGTCTCATGCCTGGACGAGACATTCCCTCAGGGCTGAAGCCCCTTCCATGTGTTGAATTATGGCGCGGCCGAAGCCACGCCCTTTCAAGACAACACTTGATAGAGGTTCCCTAAGCCAACAGAAGATCTGTCTTAGAGGGAGATAAAGACGATGAGGATGACAAGGAGGCCCATAAGGAGGCTGCGCTTATCCGTGATGGCGTAAACGACGGGGTCCTCGTCGAGCTGGCCGCGGGAGGCGAGGAGCCAGAGGCGGCTGATCCAGAGAAGAAGGACGGGAACGAGCAGCCAGAGGCGGTTGGGATGAGCGTAGAGCTCGACGGCGTTGATGTTGGAGATATAGAGGGTGAGAACGACGACGGAGGCGTATCCGCTGGCTGAACCGAAGCTGCGGAGCTGCTCGATGTCCGAGACGAGGTAGCCGCGCCCTTGGATCTGGGCGATCGCGGGGCCGGGGACGGGGTCGCGCTGGCGAAGGCTTTCGAGCTCGGCGAAGCGCTTGACGAAGGCGAGAGAGAGAAAGAAGAAGATGCTGAAGCCGCCCAGCCATGCGGAGACAGGGACTCCTGTGGCAGCTGAGCCGGCCAGGATACGGATTGTGTAGAGCCCGGAAAGGACGATGACATCGACCAGTACGGCTCGTTTGAGCCGGAAGGAGTACGCCGAGGTGGTAACGGCGTAGATCGCGAGCCACTCAAGGAAGTAGTATGGCCGGCCCAAAATGCTCGTTGAGGAGACTGCAGCGATTGCGTGAGGCAGAAGAATGGCGAGGCTGAGGGAGCTGAGAAGAAAAAGTGCCACGACGGAGATGCCGGCGAGCGCGGATAGATCTCCGGCGGCGAAGGGACGACGGCGTTTGCGGAGGTGTTTGCGGTCGGCTTCCAGGTCGAGGAGATCGTTCACGATGTAGGTTGCGGACGCGCAGAGGCCGAAGCTGACAAAAGCGATGACCGCGCCGACGAAGGGGCCTGGCTCCCAGGCATGGGCGAGCAGCAAGGGAAGAAAAATGAGAACGTTCTTGGCCCACTGGTGAAGACGGATGGCCTTGAGCCAGGCTTTCAGGGGCGAGGGCGCGTCGACAAAGGTGCGGACCGGCGTGACGTTCGCCTCGAGCAGGGCTGCGCGAAGGCCGCTGGTCGGGTTGGCGACCATGGGATCGAGGCAATTCGCGAGCAGGGGCGCATCGGGAAGGGCGTTGCCGATGTAGGTGAAGTTATCGCCGAAGCGCGTCTGGAAGGCAGCAAGTTTGTTTTTCCCGGCTAGGTTAAGGCTGCCGTCCGAAGCGAGAACGCCGGCGAAGAGGCCGAGATGGGCGGCGACGCGCTCGGCCAGTGCAGTATCGGCAGCGGTAGCGAGATAGATGGCCCGGCCGGTGGCGTGCTGCTGCTCGAGATATTGGAGCAGCTCCCTGTTGTAGGGAAGATGAACGACGTCGAGCTCCACGGCCGCAGTGAGGTGACGCTTGAGAGCGGCCTTTCCTCCTCGAAGCCAGCGCGGAAGCTGCATTAATGCTGCTGGATGCTGCCGGGCCAGGACCATCACAGAGTCGTAGAGCGTATCCGACTTAACCAGTGTGCCGTCAAGATCGACGCAGAGAGGAGGGGACGTGCTGGACACGAGATTGATCGCTGGAGAACCTTGTCGGGACGGCATACGTCATTATCGTTTACTCTTGAAGTGAGCAGTTAAAGATTGAGTTGACACTGTGCAGATACGTGTTGACACATCGAAGCATTCGGCTGGAGTGCTGGTCGACGGAACGTCATTCCCAAGACCATAAAGGTGAAGCTGAACATGTCGTCCGAGCTGTCTGACACCGAGGTTGGGAGTTCTATCCATACATCGCAGGCGATAGCTCCGGCCCAACCACCGCATGAGCCTTTTCCTGATCCTCCGTCTGGAGGAGGCGGGCTCGTGCGGAAGCTGGTGGTCCTGCTCGTGATTCTCCTCGTGGTTGGCGCAGCTGTTTGGAAGATCCGGCGCAATGCGGCCGAACAGGATGCGGAGAACGCGAAAATGGAGTCCCAGGGCGATCGTCCGACCCCGGTGGTGACCTCGGCAGTTGAGAGTCGCACGATGCCGGTATATCTGACGGCTTTGGGGACGGTTACGGCCTATAACACGGTGACGATCAAGACGCGTGTAGATGGACAACTGATGCGGGTAAACGTCCGTGAGGGACAGACGGTGAAGCAGGGGCAGCTTCTGATCGAAATCGATCCAAAGCCCTATGAGGCCGCGGTGGCGCAGGCCGAGGGTCTGCTTGCAAAGGACCAGGCGAATGCTAAGAATGCACAAGCGGAGGCGCAGCGCTACACCGCTCTCCGTGAGGCCGGGGTCGTCTCGAACGAGAGCGAACAGACGCAGTTGTCATTGTCGGGGCAGGCGGCGGGATCCATTCAATCTGATCTTGCGTCGATCCAAGCCGCCAAAGTAAACCTCGGGTATACGAAGATTACCTCGCCTATCAATGGTGTGGTGGGGCTGCGGCAGATCGACCCGGGAAATATTGTCCATGCGGGGGATACGACGGGACTTCTTGTCGTGACGCAACTGCAGCCGATTGCGGTGATCTTTACGCTACCTGAGGACGAGCTTCCCGAGGTATTGAAGCTGACGCGCGGAGGCAGGAAGCTAATGGTGGAGGCTTTCGACCGATCCAGTGCGACGCATCTTGCGACTGGAAGCCTGTTGACGCTCGACAACCAGATCGACCCGACGACCGGCACCGATAAGGTGAAAGCGATCTTCAGCAATGGGGATGGCGCGTTATTTCCAAATCAGTTTGTGAATATTCGGTTGATTCTTGAACAGCGTCAGGCAGCTACTGTCATTCCCGCGGCAGCGCTGCAGACAGGAACGCAGGGCAGCTTCGTCTATCGATTGAAGCAGGGTGAGCCGCCGGCGGGGCCTGACGGCAAAAGCCCTATGACGAAGAATGACGCTACGAGCAAGCCAGCCTACTACGTTGCGGTGCAACCAGTGAAGATCGACGTGACGGAGGGCGCGCAGATGATAGTGGCGAGCGGCTTGAGCCCGGGAGACCAGATCGTTGTCGATGGGCAGGAGCGATTGCGAAACGGAAGCGTGGTAATCCCGCACAGCACCGGAGGACCGATCGTGCTGCACGATCACGCGCTGGGTGCGCATACCGTGCCTCCCCGTTCGACAGCTCCCGACTATACGGTGCTCGATACGCAGGCAACGACATCGAAACACAAGACGAGACATGATTCGCAGACGCCGGCGCAGGCACAGGGCCGGCGGCCATGATCACTGTATCTGCGACCGGAGCTTATGAGCTGTGTATGCCTCGCCGTCGCATGTCAAACGCCGGTCTTTCGGCTTTGCTCAGGAGGACAGATCGTTGGGCAAGGCTGAGGTTTAGCAGGGACGGGGTAAGCCGATGAGTCCGTCACGGCCGTTCATCCTGCGTCCGGTGGCCACATCGCTTCTGATGGTGGCCATTTTGCTTGCCGGTGCGGTAGCGTATCTGCAGCTGCCGGTGTCTGCGCTACCGGAGGTGGATTACCCAACGATCCAGGTGCTGACATTCTATCCCGGAGCGAGTCCGGAGGTGATGGCGTCCTCAGTAACAGGGCCGTTGGAGCGTCAGTTCGGGGAGATTCCCGGCTTATCGCAGATGACCTCAACGAGTTCAGGCGGCGGCAGTGTAATCACACTGCAATTTTCGCTCGCGGAGTCGATCGATATCGCGCAGCAAGATGTGCAGGCCGCGATCAATGCTGGCTACAGCTATCTCCCGAAGGACCTGCCGAACCCGCCCGTCTACAGCAAGGTGAATCCGGCGGATGCGCCCATCATGACGTTGTCGCTGACAAGTGACACGCTGGCGTTGTCGGCCGTTGAGGATCTGGCAGATACGGTGCTGGCGCAAAAGATCTCGCAACTTTCGGGCGTGGGTCTGGTGTCGATTGCGGGAGGCCAGAAGCCGGCGGTGCGGATACAGGCGAACCCGACGGCGCTGGGCGGATATGGCCTAAGCCTTGAAGATGTCCGCGCGGCACTGGGCACGGCGAACGTGGACCAGGCGAAAGGCAACCTGAACGGGGCAAAGCAGTCGTTCACGATAGAAGCGAACGATCAACTGCTCTCAAGCAAGGACTACAACTCGGTCATCCTTGCATACCGCAATGGTTCCCCGGTGCGGCTCTCGGATGTTGCCAACGCGACGGACAGCGCGGAGAACCTGTACCAGGCGGCGTGGATGGGGACCGCTGCCGAACCGGCCGGTAAGGGAACGCGGGCCACGGAGGCGGAGTTGAAGCCGGCCATCATCGTGAACATTCAGCGACAGCCGGGTGCCAACATTATCGGCGTTGTGGATGAAGTGCAGAAGCTTCTGCCGCAGTTGCGGACGACGCTTCCGACGAGTATCAATCTGCAGGTGCTGACGGACCGGACGAATACGATCCGTGCTTCGGTAAAAGATGTGCAGTTCGAGCTGATGCTGACCATCGCACTGGTCGTGATGGTGATCTTCCTCTTCCTGCGATCCATCGCGGCGACCATTATTCCGTCGGTCGCGGTGCCGCTTTCGATCGTGGGAACCTTCGGCGTGATGTATCTGCTCGGATACAGCCTCAACAATCTTTCGCTGATGGCCTTAACGATCTCTACGGGTTTCGTGGTGGATGATGCCATCGTGATGATCGAGAACATCTCCCGCTACCTCGAAGAGGGTGATAGCCCTCTTGAGGCGGCGCTGAAGGGTTCGGAGCAGATTGGGTTTACGATCGTTTCGCTCACGGTGAGCTTGATCGCCGTGCTGATTCCGCTGCTCTTTATGGGTGATATTGTAGGTCGCCTGTTTCGCGAATTTGCGGTGACACTGGCGGTAACGATTTTGATGTCAGCGCTGGTGTCGTTGACGCTGACACCGATGATGGCAGCGAAGCTGTTGAAGCACAGACCCGAGGCGGCCGAGGGCTGGTTCTATCGGAAGAGCGAAGCGTTCTTCGATGCGGTAATAGCGCGATATGCTGTGGGGGTGCGTTGGGTGCTGCGGCACCAGACGTTTACCCTGCTGGTAACGCTGGCAACATTCGTGCTGACTGGACTGCTCTTCTATATTGTGCCGAAGGGCTTCTTTCCCGTGCAGGATACCGGTGTTCTGCTGGGAATTACGGAAGCTCCGGAGACGATCAGCTTTCAGGCGATGGCGCTGCGGCAGCAGCAGCTGGCACGGGTGATTCTGCGTGATCCGGATGTGGCTTCGCTCTCGTCGTTCATTGGCGTCGATGGGACGAATATGACGCTGAACAGCGGACGAATTCAGATCAATTTAAAGGATCGTGAACGGCGGTCGACATCTGCAAGCGACGTCATACGCCGCCTGGTTCCAATGGTCGCGAAGGTCGACGGAATTCAATGCTTTCTGCAGCCTCTGCAGGATTTGACGGTGGAGGACCGGGTGAGCAAGACGCAGTATCAGTACTCGGTCGAGGACGCGAATCCTGCGGAGATGACGCGTTGGTCGAATCGCCTGGTTGAGAAGCTACGACAGATCCCGATCCTGACGGAGGTGGCCAGCGACCAGCAGCTCAACGGACTTCAGGCGAATCTGGTGATCGATCGGGATACGGCAAGTCGCCTGGGGATTACACCGCAGAATATCGATGACACGCTCGACGACGCCTTTGGGCAGCGACAGGTGTCGACGATCTTCACGCAGCTAAACCAGTACCACGTAGTGCTGGAGGTGTCGCCGAAGTTCCAGCTCAATCCCGAGTCGCTAAACCGGATCTATGTGAAGAGCTCGAACGGCACGCAGGTTCCGCTCTCGACGTTTACGCGGCTCGACCCACGGCAGACGGCACTGGCGATCAACCACCAGGGTCAGTTCCCTGCTGCAACGATCTCGTTCAATTTGACACCGGGCACGTCGATCGGCGACGCGGTGGCGGCGGTGAATAAGGCGAAAGCACAGCTCACACGGGACGAGCATATGCCAGGCAGCGTGAACGCGCGATTCCAAGGCACGGCCGCCTCGTTCGAGGCGTCACTGCAGAATGAGCCCTTGTTGATCCTTGCGGCGCTGATTGTCGTGTATATCGTTCTAGGGGTGTTATACGAGAGCTATATCCATCCGATCACGATCCTTTCGACGCTGCCCTCGGCGGGGGTTGGAGCGATCCTAGCGTTGCTGCTTTTTCATGTAGACCTGAGCGTGATCGCGCTGATCGGGATCATTCTACTAATCGGCATCGTCAAGAAGAACGCCATCATGATGATCGATTTTGCGCTTGAAGCGGAGCGCGACCACGGCATGACACCGGAGCAGGCGATCTATCAGGCGTGTCTGTTGCGCTTTCGTCCGATCATGATGACGACGATGGCGGCGCTGCTGGGCGGGGTTCCGCTGGCGCTGGGCACCGGCACCGGAAGCGAACTGCGGCGGCCGCTGGGAATTACGATCGTTGGCGGGTTGATTGTGTCACAAGTGCTAACGCTGTTCACGACGCCAGTGGTGTACCTGTTCTTCGATCGAATCGGGCGACGGTTGACGCGGCCTGAGAGGGTTTTGGAGACGGAGAAGGTTTATTGATGTTGCTTCAGCCGCGACAAAGACGGAACAGGCAAGGGCTAAATGTGGGGGTCTCTTCACTACGGCGGCAATGCGCTGCCCCGGTCGAGATCAGGTGATCCTTGTCAGATTTGGGAGTAGTTGAAGCAACGAAGAGCAGCAGCAGAACTCAAGGCACTGAAGATGCGTGATGAGACACCCAAAGCGTCGTTGGCAGAGAGAATGATGTCGGGCGCTGGCGTGCATTTTTCCGCACCGTTCATCAAACGGCCCGTAGCGACATTCCTGCTGTCGGCGGCGGTGATCCTGGCGGGTGTGGTGGCCTATGTTCTGCTTCCCGTGGCGAGTCTGCCGCAGGTGGAGTACCCGGTAATTTCAGTGGGAGCTTCCTTGCCGGGAGCCGACCCCGAGACAATGGCTTCTTCGGTGGCGACGCCGTTGGAGCGGCAGTTTGCGAAGATCGCCGGGATCAACGAGATGACGTCGTCTTCCTCGTCGGGGGCGGTTTCGATCACGATGCAATTTGACCTCAGCCGCGATGTGAATGGCGCGGCACGGGATGTGCAAGCGGCGATCAACGCTGCACGCAGTCAGCTTCCAGCCAATCTGCCGAACAACCCGGGATACTACAAGATCAACCCGGCTGACTCGCCGATTCTGATTCTGGCGCTTACTTCAAACACGCTGAACGTGCCGCAATTGTACGATGCGTGCGACAGCATCCTGGCCCAGAAGATTGCACAGGTAAAAGGCGTTGGGCAGACGTTCTGCGGTGGCAGTGCAAAGCCGGCGGTGCGGATCGAAGCGAATCCGATGCAACTGGCACACTACGGGCTGGGGCTCGAGGCTCTGCGGGCGGCGCTCGGGACAGTTAACGTGAATCAGCCAAAAGGCTACTTGCAAGATGGTAGCCAGCGCTGGACGATTGGTTCGACGGATCAACTTTTCGGGGCGGCGGCCTATGCTCCGCTGGTGATCGCGACAGACCGTGGTCCGGTAAGTTCGGCCGCCGCCGCGACGGGCCTTCCGGCTTCCTCCACTGGGGTGACTGCGCCGGCGCAGTCGAGCACGGCAGCCGGGTTAACCACCTCGGCCGCTACGATCCCGAATGCATCGGCCCATGGGGTTGTGCGTATACGGGATGTCGCGCAGGTGGTGGACAGCGTCGAGAATACTCACACGAGCGGCGTGTTCAACGGCAAACCGGCGATCCTGGTGTTTGTCTTCAAGACGCCAGGGGCCAACGTCAACAAGACAGTGGACAACGTGAAAGCCATGTTGCCGATGCTGCGACAGTCGATTCCGCCAGTGATTCGGGTCGATATTGCGATGGATCGAACGCAGACGATCCGCGCGTCGGTGGCAGATGTGACGCGGACGCTGGTGATCTCGATCATGCTGGTGATTCTGGTGGTCTTTCTGTTTCTTCGGGAGGTGCGGTCGACGCTGATCCCGAGCGTGTCCGTTCCGCTCAGCCTGCTGGGAACCTTTGGCGTGATGTACCTGCTGGATTACACGCTCGATAACCTGAGCCTGATGGCGCTGACGATCTCGACCGGCTTTGTGGTGGACGATGCGATCGTGGTGATCGAGAATATCAGCCGTCATCTTGAGGAGGGCCTGTCGCCGTTTGAAGCGGCGATGGCTGGCTCGAAGGAGATCGGCTTCACGGTGGTCTCGATGAGCACATCGCTGATCGCGGTGTTTATCCCGATCCTGCTGATGGGGGGTATTGTAGGCCGGTTGTTTCGCGAGTTCGCGATCACGTTGTCGGTCGCGATCCTGGTTTCGTTGGTTGTGTCGCTGACGACAACGCCGATGTTGAGCGCGAAGTTCCTGGAGGCGCATAGCGCCCGCAGACATGGCTGGTTCTATCACCTGGGTGGCAGAGTACTGGACTGGATGACGGCGGAGTACGAGCGCGGACTGGGCTGGGTTCTGCGACACCGGTCCCTGGTGTTGACGATCACCGTGCTGACCTTTGTACTGAACATTTATCTCTACACACTGGTGCCCAAGGGCTTCTTCCCCGAACAGGACTCAGGACGGATCGGCGGACAGATTCAAGGACAGCAGGATGTGTCGTTCGACACGATCAAGACACAGGTGCATGATCTGGCAGCGATTGTGCAGCAGGATCCAGGGATTCAGGACGTTGTTGCCTTCGCCGGAGGGCGCGGCAATGGCAACTCGGGATTCATGTTCATGGCGCTGAAGCCGGATGAAGAACGCAGGAAGAGAGGAGATACGGCGGAGGTGATCCTCAACCGTCTGCGCCCGAAGGTGAGTGTAATTCCTGGAACAATCTTGTACTTGCAGTCCTTTCAGGATCTGCATATCGGCGGAAGGAGCTCGGCGACGGAGTACCAGTATTCATTGACGACGGACAGCTTGAAAGATCTCAATGAATGGGCGCCGAAGCTGATGGCGGCGATGCAGAAGCTGCCGGAGCTAAAGGATGTCGCAACGGACGAACAGGAGCAGGGCTTGCGGGCGCAACTGGTAATTGACCGGGATACGGCGAGCCGGCTCGGTGTTTCGCCGCTCTCGATCGATGCCACGCTGTCGGATGCGTTCTCGCAAAAGCAGGTTTCTACGACATACATGCCGCTAAATCAGTACCACGTAGTGATGGAGGTGGCTCCGCAGTTTCAGCGTGATCCGGATGCGTTGAACAATATCTATGTTAAGAGTACGACCGGTGCGATGGTGCCGCTGACGGCGGTGACGCACTTCGAATCGCAGCGCATTCCGCTGGTCGTGAACCATCAGTCTCAATCGCCAGCGACGACGCTATCTTTTAATATTTCGCCGGGAGAGTCTTTGAGCCAGGCCACGGAGGCGATCGACCGGGCGCGGATCGACATTGGGATGCCGTCGTCAATCCATGGCGGGTTCCAAGGATCGGCGCAGGCCTTCAAGGCGTCGCTCGCATCGGAGCCAGTACTCATTTTGCTGGCGCTGGTGACCGTCTATATCGTGCTCGGAATGCTGTATGAGAGCTTCATCCACCCTTTGACGATCTTGTCGACGCTGCCGTCGGCCGGCGTGGGAGCGCTCGTCGCACTACTGCTGTTCAAGGTGGACCTGAGCGTCATCGCGATGATCGGCATCATCCTGCTGATCGGCATCGTGAAGAAGAATGCGATCATGATGATCGACTTCGCGCTGGTAGAAGAGCGAGTGCATGGATTGACGCCGGAGCAGGCGATCTATAAAGCCTGCCTGATGCGTTTTCGACCGATCATGATGACGACGGTCGCGGCGATGCTGGGCGGACTACCGCTGGCGCTCGGGACTGGTCCGGGATCGGAGCTGCGGCGGCCGCTCGGGATCACGATTGTCGGTGGATTAATCGTGTCGCAGGCTTTGACGTTGTTTACGACGCCGGTCGTTTACCTGTTCTTTGATGGATTGCGAGTGCGGTTTGCAATGATGCGGAAGAGGCGTAGTGCGCTACATCCGGTAGTACAGGTCGCAGGAGATTAGAGCGTCGGAAGAAAACGAGCAATGGCAACCGCAGGCTTTCGGCTGCACTCAGGATTACAGTAACGGTGAGATTGCTGCTAGACGAAGACAGGTTCCTGTGTTCGCAAGGGCTGAGGCTCCTCTGTGAGAATAGTAGGAGTGGCGGATTCGGATGGGATGGAGATCTGCGGGAAATAGGCATTGCTGAAGTACTGGCGCAGCATGCGATGCGTATTGAAGAAGGTCCCGTTAATTGCGATGCAGTGTTGCTGCATTCTCGCCCAGGCGGTGGGTTTACTGAAGAGAGGAGCGATACCTTTCTCGAGCTTGTTGTAGAGGCTCTCGGCTTCCATCGCTTCGGTCTGCGCATCCTCAATGGCCCAGCCGGTAACGGACTCGGCGCAGCCTTCGATCCACCAGCCATCGAGAATGCTAAGCGAAGGAACGCCATTGAGGGCAGCCTTCATCCCTGAGGTTCCGGAGGCCTCGTAGGGTCGACGTGGTGTGTTGACCCAAACGTCGACGCCCTGCGTAAGCTGCGCACCAAGATCCCAATCGTAGTTTTCGAGGTAGAGAATTTTGAGAAAGCCGGAGTTGAGGTGCGCGGCCTCGGCAAAAACATCGCGAATCAAGCCCTTGCCGGCTACATCCGCAGGATGGGCTTTGCCGGCGTAGAGGATCTGCAGGCCACCAATCTTTTGAGCGATCTTGGCGAGGCGCACAGGATCATGGAGGAGCAGGCAGGCGCGCTTGTAGGTAGCGACACGCCTAGCGAAACCGAGGGTGAGGACCCTGGGATTGAACTGCGTGCCGGTCCGCTTGGCAACGGTATCGAAGAGGCGCTGCTTGCCCTTATGATGGCAGGCGGAGATGCGCTCCGGAGCGACGCCGTAAACAGAGCGAAGGTACTGATTATCGACACGCCAGTCTGGAATTTCTGTATCGAGCAGCTGCTGGAGCGAATCGGAGATCCAGGTTGCGGCGTGAACACCATTCGTGATGGCGTGGACCTTGTAGTCCGGAAACATTTTTTGCGAGACCTTGCCGTGCTGCATCGCGACGCCATTTACGTAACGCGAGAAGCGCAGGGCGACGTAGGTCATATTGAGCAGGTTGTCGTGTAGGCAGCCTGTAGCTTCGAGGGCGGTCGATCGCTCCCGCCCGAGAACCTGCAGCGTTTGATCGAGGCCGAACTTATCATGTCCTGCGGGGACGGGGGTATGCGTGGTGAAGACGCACTGGCGGCGAACTGTGGCTACATGCTGCTCCGTGGCTGTGTGGAGCGCCGCTCCCTTAAGCTGGTCTTCAAGCAGGCCGAGTGCGAGTAGCGCCGCGTGACCCTCGTTCATGTGATAGACGTCCGGTTGACAACCCAAAGCGTGAAGGAGCTTGACGCCGCCAAGTCCGAGGATCGTCTCCTGGCATAGGCGATAGTAGGTATCTCCACCATATAGGTGATCGGTGAGACTACGGTCATATGGATCATTCCCCTCTACATCCGTATCGAGTAGAAACACGGGAATGATGTGCCCGATCACGCCAACAACATCGAAGCGCCACGCCCGGATGGTGAGTTCGCGGTTCTGCATGGTGATCGTGACGGTCTGGCTGGCCGGTGGAAGCGTGGCTTCGGGCGACCAGGGGACGTCCGCCTCGGTCTGCTGGCCGACTGAATCGAGCTTTTGGCGAAAGTAGCCACAACGGTGCGCAAGCGAAACAGCGACCATCGGCGCGCCTGTGTCGGCAGCTGAACGGAGCGTATCGCCGGCGAGCATTCCCAAGCCCCCGGAGTAGGTCGGCAAAGCCGGAGAGAGAGCAATCTCCATAGAAAAATAGGCGACTTCACGAAGAGAGAGGTCAGGAGAAGGGGAGGAGAGTGCAGTTCCGGGGAGGATCATGCGGTCGTGGGTTTCCTTTAGCGGTCCCGCCTAGGCCGGCTTTGGCGGGTGGTCTCGATGCTTGTTCAAACTCATCTTTATCGGCGGCTTCCGAAGAGTCACGCCCGCAGATATTTAGATAAGGTGTCTCATATATGACTTTAGTCTAACAAACGAGTTGCGTAAGTCTTCTGATTTATTGGGTATATACACACTCTTTACACGCGGCGTGAATGCGTAGGCAATCTGGCGAAAGGCGGCGTTCTTCACGGAAGGCCGGATTCGAAGTTGGCCGAGCGATGTTCGAGTTCCCATTGCTGGGAGGCTTTGTCGCTCAGTTTTAGGAATCTCGCGCATACTGCTGTTGGAGTCAGACCACCGAGTGGTTGGGCTGCGCAGGCCGGAACCGTGTGCGTGAAGCTATCGGGTTGCTGCCAGAGACTTGGGCCGCCGAGAAAGCTGTGTTCGAGCGAGGTGCGGGCGATGTTCTTCAGGTCAAGATAGGTGAGATTGAACTCGAGGGCGGCACGCGTGTATTCGTGCGTCAGATCAATACGGGAGACGCCCTCGTCGTCTGTCGAAAGTGCAATGGGAACGCGGGCGGCACGGTACACCGGCAGCGAGTGGTGATTCGCGGAGACACCAAGAATGACATCGTTTGAGGTGAGATTGATTTCGACCATGATGTGGCGGGCCGTTAGCTCCTTGAGGAGGGCCTGGGGGTCATCCTCCTGCATGATGTCGACGCCGTGACCAATGCGCTCGGCATGTCCAAGGTCAACGGCCTCGCGAATGTGAAAGCGAAGACCGGCGGGGGGGACAAGACCCGGGGCGAGTTCACCGGCGTGCAGCGTGATGTGGACCTTGGGATAGACGCCGTGGAGATAGTCAAGCATGAGCATCTGGCGGTGATACTCAGACATCGACATGTAAGCATCTTCCGGCTGGACGAAGTTGATACCGACGACCGCGGGATCCGAGGATGCGAGTTCGAAGTAAAGAAGGGTCTGGCTGAAGACCTGCTGGGGTGGGAAGGCCCGCAGGACTTGGCCGAGGAAGCGGATTTGGACGGAGCACGCGAGGGTCGCGGCGGCCTGGCCGCAGTGCTCGATGCGCTCACGCGTGGCGAGTGCGTCGGTGAGTTCTTTGCGGTCTTGGGCGATGTTGTCGCGGAATGCAGAGCTGGCGAGGAGTTGCTCGCGAAGGTGGGCGAGTTCGGCATGTGTTGTGCCTGTGAGATCTCCTGCCGTGCTCCCAGTTGGGCGATCCGACTGGCTGACTAGACGATCGGAGGGAGTTTGGGGCCATCCGAGGTCAGCACCTAGTTTTGCCGCGGAGGTGAAATTCGGGGTGTCCATCACTTCCAGATACTGCTCGTTCTGTGCAGCGGCGCGGGTAGCAACCTCATCGAGCCACTCGCCGGTGTGACTCTTGAGACCGCTGAAGCGAGTGAAGGTGCTAAAGAACTGGTCGTGACCGGTGATGCCTGGAGTGGGGACGAAGCCGCGCATCGAGAAGGAATCGACCAACGCATCGTAGAGCTTTTGATCTTTGAGAGCGGTCCCGGCAGCCACTTGACCTTCAGTACAAACGGGTTGCAAGGGGAGGCTGCGCGTGGTGCCGATATTTTTTGTGAAGCTGCGTGTGGTGGGGTCGACACAGAGATTATCAGCAACTGCGTTCTGGATAAAGGTTTCAGCATAAACGGCACCGGAGAGATGCATGTGGAGATCCCCTCCTTTCGGCATTCTCTCGAGGAACGCGTGAAGTTCAAGCGTGCTGGACTGACTGGATCGTGCGGCATCGTAGGCACGAACGGCACGCAGTTCCACAGGCGCAGGCCGCTGTGCAAGTAGAGGCAGGCTCGCCCAGGGGAGCAGGAAGAACAGGAGAGTGCGGCGCATATGCGTCCTCTTGGTAATGACGAGCTAATTTATGAAGCGTGTGACGATGAGGTGGAAATCAGGATAGCGCGGGTTGGCGTAAATGCGTGCGATTGCTATACTCGGTGATGTCGAAGATACCGGTTCCTCACTGGTGACAGATCCTTCAAAGCAGTTTGCATCATTGGAAGGCTGGATCGGCGTACGGATGCGTGGCAGACCTACTTGGCGGTCGGGTCATGTCGGGGAGATGTTGTCCTGCAGATTGCCAAGGCCAGATAGCTCAGTGGTAGAGCGCGGCCCTGAAAAGGCCGGCGTCGGCGGTTCGATCCCGTCTCTGGCCACCACCACCGTTACGCACAGTTGATTCATAGAAAACCGGCTCGGGAGCCGA
>JAABUZ0100001162.1_pt1 | contig 52820 bp, 50 predicted proteins | sample 5562091 | NCBI WGS metagenome assembly JAABUZ01 (sample SAMN12813069, study PRJNA571459) | rock metagenome | isolation source: Antarctica rocks | place: Antarctica: Victoria Land, Linnaeus Terrace sud | collected 2015-12-21 | reverse complement strand
CGCAACTCTTCCTGCGTCTCAATCAATTCGGCCACCACTTGATTCAGTTTTTCCGTCAGCCAAGTGACTTGCTCGTCGGTTGTCATCTCTGTCAGTTTATCAGAAAGGTCAAGTCTGAACCGTTACAACAGATGTGCCGTCGGTTATAACTTTAGCTCAGAATAAGCGTGAATGGACGAAAGTAAATATTTTGCTAAGCCGGAGTAAGAGGTACTCTTTGTATAACCATTCGAAACATAAATGGGAAATGTCATAGAATATAAGCTAAAACGAAATCGGTGCTGTTCCAGTACCATTGCCGACAAACATTCTATTACGGAAATATTTGCTCTGCACCTTTAGACACTGTATACTTATCAAGGAAGCAACCTTTCACATAACTATCATGGTATGGTACAGGCTTTCACGTGTGGTACGTAGCGTACACTGAACTTATTGTCACTACAAGGTGGTAGAAAGCAATGTTTGATCGAGCCTTTATCGCTGATCCGTATCCAAAGTATCATGAGTGGCTTGAAAATGGACGCTTGTTCTGGTCTCCAGACTTCTTTGGTGGCGCGTGGGTCGTTCCTCATTACAAAGACAATATCGAGCTTCTACGTGATAGCGAGCGACTCACCACAGAGAAAGCAGGCGGTCTCGTCTCCCAGTTTCCACTTGAATATCAAGCTGAATTGCGTAGTTTAGATGAGTACCTTGCACGCTGGCTGGCTTTCATCGACCCTCCAAAACACGTACGCATTCGACGCCTTCTGCAAAAGGGCTTTACACTTGAAGTGCTCAATAGCTTCCGTCCCCGCGTACAGCAAATTGTCAACACTCTGCTTGAGCAAAATATGGCCGAAGGGAAGCTCGATATGATCAGCGAGTTTGCCTATTTTCTTCCTGTGAGTGTTGTTTGTGCTATGCTAGGAGTACCAGATAAAGATCACGCCACCTTTGTCCATTGGATGGACGAACTCGCGATGTTTTTAGGCAATGCTTCGCCTACGGTTGAAGCCGCACGTCATGCCAAAGATGCCCTCGACAAACTCACCAATTATTTTCGTGAACTCCTTCCCGAAAGAAGAAAACACGCTGGTCAAGACTTAATCTCTCTCTTAGTGGCGGCAGAGGAGCAGGGTGAAGTTCTTAGCGAAGAGGAACTGTATGCACAATGCGTTTTCTTCCTTTTTGCAGGTCATGAAACAACGAGCAACTTGATAGGTAATGGTTTGTTTTGTTTACTGCGCCATCCTGATCAACTCGCTCTGCTCAACGCTCGTCCAACACTTACTCCAGGTTTTATTGAGGAGGCATTGCGTTACGAAGGACCTATGCAATACACATTTCGCATGGCGCGGCACGATTTTGCTTTGTTTGGTCACTCGATCAAAAAGGGGCAAATATTGGTGTTCCTTTTTGGTGCAGCAAATCGTGATCCGGCGGTGTTTTCAGAGCCAGATACATTTGATATCACGCAAAAGAGACCTTCACACCTGACCTTTGGCTACGGCCTCCATCATTGTATTGGTGCTGCGACCGCGCGTATGGAAGCCGAAATTACCTTTTCGACTCTCTTGAGTCGCACGAGTAATATTCACCTCCTAACCAGCAATCCAGAATGGCGCGATGTCTTTCGCTTTCGCGGCCTGAAATCTCTCTCTGTGCAGTTCGACGCAAGGGAAGACAATATGTTTATTTAAGGAGAGTAACAATGGCAAGTATCGCAACGAGTGATGGGACACAACTCCACTATAGAAGTACAGGCACGGGCACGAAAACGTTACTCCTTGTTCACGGCTGGCAGGTCAGTAGTGCTGTCTGGAACTTAGTCGTGGATGAGCTATCTTCGAAATATCGACTTATCATCGTTGATTTACGTGGTGCAGGTGCATCCAATACAGCGGCTGGTCCTTACACCGTTGAACGTCATAGTGAAGACCTTTTCAATCTCGTACAGAGCCTTGCATTGAAGGACATTGTGTTGGTTGGTCATTCAGCGGGAGGAGCGATAGCCCAACGTTTTGCTATTGATCATGGAGAACTGCTCGCGGGGTTAGTATTAATCGCGGCTGTTCCGGCAAGTGGACTCGAATTACCGCCAGATTTCCAAGCCTTCTTCCGTAGTGCAGCAGGTAACCGCACTCAGACCGAGGCACTATGGAAAAACTTTATCGCTCACCCTTTACCGCCTGAAACATTTACCATGTTGCTTGATTCAAGTATGACGGTCAAACCAGAAGCATGCCTCGAAGGTTTCGACTCCTGGCGGCAACTGAGTTTCGCGGTAGAGGCTACGAAAATCACAACACCAACATTAGTAATTGCGTCTGCCGCAGATAATCCAATGACCCCAGATTTCTTACGAGAAAAAATAGTAGAAATTATCCCGAACAGTCGTTTAACCATTATTGAAAATACCTCTCATTACGCCCAGCTAGAACAGCCACAAGAACTCGTAAAAATAATTACTCAATTCGTGGATGCGATAGACTAGCCGACAGTGAGAAGTCCCGTTAGATCATGCAACACAAAGGATTCACTTGATGAAAACAGTAATAGCTTCCTGGGATCTTGGAGTGATTATTGTTACGTTTATTATTTCCTCACTGCTTGTCTATAAAAGTTATCAAAAGATGGGTTTACCTGCGGATATATTGGATGAGCGTATAGGAAATCCACAATGGGACTTTAGCAAAAGTTGGGCAACCACATTAACAACCGTCGGCGCATTTCTTGGTACCGTGATTTCAACTCCATCATTATCAGGTATTAATATGCAATCAGGGTTAAGTTTGTTTTTCGGTCTGGTCGTTCTCATTGCTCCCTTAATATATACAGCTTCGATAGAGCGTTTCCCGTCAGACCCAAATGTTAAAGATGGTACGTACCAGTATGAAGGCACAATTCGTATGTTTCTGATCACATGTACGCTGACTGTATGGGGGTCAGCGGAGAATTAGTAACAGTTGCAACCAACTTCTATGCATTGATGCAAGGAACATTTGTATCCCTGTTTTCCTTAGTTGTGTTCATTCTCGTTCTCCTTTTTGCTATTGTCTATGCATTTTACTACGCGTACCGCTCCATCCCCTGGACAATAGAAGATCTTCGCACCGACAAAACAAACAAGCAAATAGCTGTGACAGTAAGAAAGAAGTTATCCCTGAGCCATGAACAGCTGATACCAGAAGACGAGATTAAAAAGCTGACGCCAGTTGAAAGAGTCGAAGCTCAGAACTACCATCCGCCGTTAAAGAATTGGTCGCTTCTTTAGTTAAGCTCCCTCAGTTTCTCATACTCTTGGTGCTCTATTGGAAAGTATGAATTGACTAAATGCTCACCGAAGTTTTTTCTTAAGGGTGAGATGACTACCCAGTTGCCTAATCTGTACAAACCTCAATCGCTCTAATGAACGAATCGCCTCCTCAGCCGAGACTCTAGGCAACTTATGCTGCCTAAGTTGCCTCAAAGTGGTTACTAATGGACGACTAACATCAGGCAAAGGAAAATCTTCCAGGTAAAGTTCAGTCGCTTCCTTCAGATTAGCTAGTGATTCCTCGATAGTATAGCCCTGACTGGCAGTACCCACTTCAGGACATTCAGCAATATATATGTCTTCCTCTTTATGGATTACGGAGGTAAAGGTACGGACATTCATAGCATCACCTCCTCTGATTACTCTATAGTATACCCAATTTAAAAGTAAATCACGAAACGGGAGGCTGTGTTGCGAAAAAGGCAAGGATTGTACATGGCTACTTGGTACATCTGTTCGGGAAAAGCACAAGCATACACGACTACTTCAGAAAGGATGGCAGAGGCGTATGGGAGTCGAACCCACCGAGGACCGCGCCAAGCGACCCCCCAGCCGTTTTGAAGACGGTGAAACCCACCGGAGTCCCTACACCTCCATGTCGTACCACTTATTTTGCCATTGATAGGCGTACTTGTCAAGCGATACGCTGAATTCGCTCCAAATTGACCTCTGTTAAGTCTTTGACAACGAGCGTGGCTATTTGTAACCCTGGCAGTTCGCGTGTACCTGCTACCGCTATACTATACATCCCTCCCGCACGTGCTGCCGCGACTCCTGCAACTGCATCTTCGATTACCAGACAATGAACTGGCTCGACCTCGATCTCTTTTGCGGCCTTGAGAAATATATCTGGTGCAGGCTTCCCATGAGGCACTGTTTCGCCCGAAACAAACGCTTCAATGTAGCGTCCTAACCCCAGGACCTCTTTCACAAGCTCAATGTTTTCAATAGGGGCAGATGATCCTAACGCTTGTGGATAGCCAGCATCATGCAATGCACTCATCAATTCTTGCGCTCCTGGTAAGAATGCCGCCGTTGCGCGTACATAGTCGCGATAATAGGTTTCCTTCCGGTCCGCGAGTTGCTGTAATTCTTCTGCCGACACAGGTCCCCACACAATTGGGATGATAGCGTCATTGCGCATTCCAAATGTTACCGCGAACTGCTCATCCCCAAATTCCTTTCCTGTTTCGTGTGCCAAACGCTGCCATGCCTTCTTGTGATCTTCTTCGCTATCGATTACCACACCGTCGAGGTCCCAGATAACTGCTTGTACCGCGCCAACTTTTTGTACCATGACCTGTAAACACTCCTCGTCCTTTTTAGGTTCAGCATATCACGTTTCGACATCTTTTTTCCTTTTCGCACGCACCGGAACAAATGGACAATTTCTTGTGGTCGCCTTGCCCGTTTCTCTCGACGTATGTAGTATTATAGTCGTGTCCCGTTATTCGGGATTACGCATGGATGTGTTGGTGCATTATATGTATTATGAACGTGGAGGAACTATTTACTACTATGAGTGATCGTAAGTTCTTTAATGAAGAGATAGAAACCCTTTCTAAAAGCAAGCTACAAGCATTACAGTTACAGCGCCTTCAGACAATTGTCGAGCGTGTATACAATCAAAATCAGTTCTATCGCAAATTATATGATGAAGCAGGGGTAAAACCTTCTGCGATTCAATCACTGGCAGATATTCGTAAACTGCCCTTCCTTGAGAAGAAGACGGTGCGTGACGCTTATCCCTATGGTATGGCTCTGGTTCCTCCGGGCGGTCCTGGTGGTGCCCTGGAAATTCATGCGACAAGTGGTACTACAGGGAAAAGCGTTCCTGTATTTGCTACGAAGAAAGATATCGACTATTGGGCAGACCTTAACGCACGCGAATTGTGGATGACAGGTATGCGCCCGGGTGATGTGTTGATGAATTGTTATGGCTACGGTATGGCAACAGGCGGTTTCGGTTTTCACTATGGCGCAATGGCGATGGATGTGATGGCAATTCCAATGGGCTCCGATGCACGGCAGTATGACCGTATGCTCGACTTTATCATTGACTTTGGCGTAACTGCTGTCTGTATGACGCCCTCTGTAGGTTTATATGTTGGTGGTAAAGCGCGTGAGCGAGACGTCAATTTCAAAGATACACAACTCAAAATCGGTCTTTTTGGAGCCGAACCCTGGCCCTGGGAGACACGTGAAAAGCTTGAAGAACTCTTCAATTTTACCGCCTACGACGAGTTCGGTATGACCGAGTTTCTTGGACCAGGGATGACCTGTGAATGTGAAGTGCGCGATGGTATGCATGCATGGGCTGATGCCTTCCTGGTAGAATGCATCAATCCTGAAACTGGTGAGCCTGTTGAAGATGGCAAAGATGGTGAGCTTGTCTGGACATGGCTCTCTTCTGAAGGAACCGCTATGATTCGCTATCGTAGTCGTGATCTTTCACGTGTTTGGTGGGAGGAACGCTGTGCTTGTGGACGCTCTCACCCCAAAATTGGAGCAATCAAAGGTCGTAGTGATGATGCTGTCTCTATTCGTGGCCTGATTGTCTTTCCAAGTCAGGTCGAGGCCGCGCTTGTGAAATTTCCCGAAACAGGCGCGAACTTCCGTATCATCGTTGATAAGCGTAATGATCTTGACACCTTTGATCTCAAAGTCGAAGTCAAAGACTCCGCTCTTGTGGACAACCACGAACATGCCCATACGCTAGGACGTGCTATGGCAGAAGCGGTCAAGACTATCACGGGCAATTCGCCCAAGGTGGAGCTTGTTCCCGCCGACAGCCTGCCACGTGCTAGTGGTGGTGAATCCAAAACTGCTAGTGCTCGTGTCGAAGACCGCCGCAAAAAATAAGAGATCAGATGGGGACACAATAGAACGTTGTGTCCCCATCTGATTTGATAAACATTTCACCACTGTTTTAACAAATGCGCGACTTTACCTGAAGCGGTATCTTCGTAACGTATTTCGTCAGGTTTAATACCTGTCAACTTCGGTACACTTTCCGCAGCGATAATCATATCCGAAGGATGAACGACGTGCCAGACATGTTTTACCGCATTTGGCTCTCTATGTCGATAGACAAAGAGGCTTGACACGTTTGCCTCCTGTGCCATGTAATTTGCTCTGCCAAAGTCCTCTTTTGCCTGTGCGTCGTCCAGGTGTGGTGAAGCAAGACGGAACAGTTCGGGTTTCCGCGCTGACCTACGCTCTCCAATATACAAAAATGTTACAGGAACGTGCTCACCATTCTTAACTACTGCTTCAATAACTGCCTGATTATGATCGGGTCCAGGAGTGAGCACCGCTAGTACCGACCCCGGAAGTTTTTTCTCACGTTGTGTTGCTATGACAGGTACACGCCCCTTCTTCTTGTGACGTGAGTAGTTGATATAGGCTATACCCATACCAAGCACTGAGACAGAACCACCGAATGCTGTTGCGAGTGGTTTGCTTACCAGGTTCGTTGACCACGCAGTAACGACAAGCAGGGTTGTAAGTATACCTAACCAGAAGTTAAGCGTTGAACGCGTCCAGCGACCTTCTGTTTCTGGTCGTTCCGCCATTGGGGTCGCCTCCTCTGTTGCACGCTCCTCTACCTTTTCTTCTGTGCTTTCTGACTTATTGCTTGCGGACGATTCCTGCTCTTGCGTTGGCAGCCCGTTATTCTGCGCGAGTAGAGCCTGTTCTTTCTTTCTCTCTTTACGTGTTCGGTAGCGCACAATATCCATACCGAAACAGGTTAACGAGAATGCACCCAGGAGACCAAACGCATACATATCGCCAAGCACATTGATATTTCCTTGTACTGCAAGCAGCACAAGAATGGGAATGCCTGTAGCGAGCATGATAGCGTAATGAGGAGTATCACGTAGCTTGTTGCGCCGCGTAATAATCTCTGGGAAAAACTCCATGCGTGAAAGAGCCAGGAAAACGTGATATGACCCAATAATTGCTGTGTTTCCCGCGAAGATCAGCAAGGCACTCGCACTGATTGCAACCTCTGTTTGTAAGAACGCACCTCCCCAGCGTCCCGCAAGAATTGAAATTATTTGAGCAGATTGTACTGCATTACCTGCCGCTTTTGGCTCTAGGAGCGTTGAGAGCAATGTAAGGAGGGGACTTGTGAGACCAACGGTTAACACAACAATAAAAAGTGATAATTTGCTAACAAGTTTACGCGGTAGTTTCATCTCAGGTGAGAGTTGCGAGATACTCTCCAAACCTGAAAATGCTAAAAACGAGCCAGCGAAGCCTACCAGGAAAGTAGAAACCGTTAAATGCTGATTTGTAAACATTTTAGGAAACAGTGCTAGAAAATCTGTGAAGGAGATATGTGTAAAGACTGTAACGAGAATAGCGATATCGCTAAAGAAAGCAATGACTGCTCCCACCATGCTCACTTTAGCGCTCTCGCTCACTCCTACCCAGTTGAGAATGCCGAGCAATACAAGGACGAGGAGCGTAACCAAGACTGCGACAGGTAACCCTAAAATCCCCGATTGTGCACCAAGTGCTGGTATGACGACGCTGAGATACAGTATTCCTGAAAGACAACTGATCGTGGCTGTAAGGAAGTAGTCGACAAGAATGAACATGCCGCCCAATGCACCAAACCAACTATTGATTGCTTGTGCTGATACGGTAACAACTCCTCCACCTTGAGGAAAACGATATGTGACCTCAACATATTTAAGCGTCAACAAAATAAAGACCACCATTGTCAGAAAAACAAAGAAGCCCGCAAGTGGTCCCACCGTTAGATAAAGAATACCTGGCACATAATAGATGGAGGTGCCAATATCAGCAAAGACCACTGCCCAGCACAGAAATGGGCCAAGTTGATTCTTCGTGCCTTTGCTCCCATTCCCTTGCGGTGAATTTGATGCCTCTTGCATCGTAGCCCCTGTAGCCATAGCGTGTTGTATCCTCCACTATGCGAAATACAAGAGAGGGTGTCGTCTCTCCTTTGTAGTACGTAACAAACTCCTTAATAGGGGACACTCAACATTAAGCATACAAGTGTATGCTGTACAGCATGGCACAAGAGACGCGCTATCCCTGCCACCTTTAGAATTTTTTGAGCATTATCCTATGCTCTCTTACACTTTTTTGATAAAAGAGAGAGTATGCTTTTTGTAGTGATTGTCTCACTGTCTACATCTCAAAGAAGGGTACTGCCGATATGAATGGCGCGCGCATCTTGTTAGTTGAGGATGATGAAGGTCTGTGCGATGTGATCGCTCGTAACCTACAGGTACGAGGCCATATGGTAAGTATCGCGATAGATGTGCAGAGTGCTCTAACGCAATTGCGTTCAAACATCTTTGATCTCATCTTTTTAGACATTAACTTACCCGATCAGACAGGCTGGGATGTGCTGCGTATTGCTCAAAGTGAAGGACATATTCACGCGCAGGAAATAGACGGACAAGGCAAGAAATTGCCTGTTGTCGTGCTTTCTGCAGTTCGCGTTAGCCCAAATCGGTTAGCAGAATTTCATCCATTAGCATATCTGCCAAAACCCTTTCCAATGGAGGCCCTTTTACGTCTAGCAACAGAGGCTGCTCAGAGAAACAGCACTCTTCCAATGACTAAAGAGAGACGCGATTCTGATCGCTCCGAGAATGTATAGACAGTCGTATTGTGGAGGAATATTATGCCTGGTTTTCTGCTTGATCTGCTCATTGTTGTTGTAACGATTGCATTTTTTGCTGTGCTCATTGGCTTTACCATTGCCTGTGATCGTTTATAGGAGGGATATATGGCGAATACGCCCATCGAGTATATTCTGGTTGGTATTGTAACGTTAGCCATAACTGTTTATCTGGTGATTGCACTGCTTGCACCAGAAAAGTTTTAGTAATGAGGTGAAATTATGCCTGTGGCGCTCAGTAGTGTCTTGCAGGTGGTAATCTTCTTGGTCCTGGTGCTTCTGGTGACAAAGCCACTTGGACTTTATATGACGAAGATTTTTGCAGGTGAACGAACGTGGTTGTCTCCTGTCCTCGTTCCTGTTGAACGGTTTTTTTATCGGCTTTCAGGTGTTCATCCAGAAGAGGAGCAGAGGTGGACAACCTATACCATTGCTATGTTGCTCTTCAGCGTGGTAGGAATGCTCCTGTTATATATTCAGCAACGCACGCAATATTGGCTTCCACTCAATCCACAGGGTTTGAGCAATGTGGAACCCAACTTAGCCTTTAATACTGCTGCTAGCTTTACCACCAACACAAACTGGCAAAACTACTCTGGCGAACAGACGATGAGTTATCTTACTCAAATGTCTGGTCTTGCATTTCATAACTTCGCTTCCGCCGCAACAGGTATTGCCCTGGCCGTTGCATTTGTGCGCGGGTTGACACGTCGAAGTGCGCAAAATATCGGTAACTTCTGGGTTGATCTGACACGTTGTTTTCTGTATGTTCTGCTGCCAATTTCCATTGTTGGAGCACTTATCCTCGTTTCGCAAGGAGTTGTACAAAACTTTAACGCCTATACAGTAGTTCATACGCTTGATGGAGTACAACAAACGATTGCTCAGGGACCTGTCGCCTCACAGGAGTTTATCAAAGAGTTTGGTACCAATGGTGGTGGTTTCTTCAATGCGAACTCTGCTCATCCCTTTGAAAACCCAAACGTATTCACGAACATGCTCGAAATGGTTGCGATCTTTGCCATTCCTGGTAGCTTGTTTTACCTGTTTGGACGCATGGCGGGCGATACTAAAAATGGTTGGGCTTTATGGATCGTGTCCGCGATCCTCTTCTTAATTGGTGTCGCAATTCTGATTCCTGCGGAACAATCTGGCAACTCACTGCTTGCACAACTTGGAGTGAACCAGACTGCTATGAGTACTCAATCAGGCGGCAACATGGAGGGCAAGGAGGTACGCTTCGGTATCACACAGTCTGCGCTCTTTAGTGTCGTGACGACGGATGCGTCCTGCGGAGCTGTGAATGCATTCCACGATAGCTATACTCCAATCGGTGGACTTGTTCCGCTGGCAAATATTGCACTCGGTGAGATTGTCTTTGGCGGTGTTGGTTCAGGACTTTACGGCATGCTTGTCTTTGCTGTCCTCGCAGTATTTATTGCGGGGCTTATGGTTGGGCGTACACCTGAGTACCTTGGCAAGAAGATCGAGCAAAAGGAGATCAAGATGGCCGCCCTTGCCATTCTTATCCTGCCTGCTTCTATTCTGATCTTTTCAGCTATTACTATTGTCCTCCCTGTGGGTTCTAGCTCTATTGCGAATGCTGGACCGCACGGGCTTTCAGAGGTTCTCTATGCTTTTACCTCTGCAACAGGGAATAATGGGTCCGCCTTCGCTGGACTGAATGGAAATACTCCATTTTACAATTGGACGCTTAGCTTCGCGATGATTATTGGGCGTTTCGCGTTCGTTGTCCCTGTTATGGCTCTTGCAGGTTCCCTTGTACGCAAGAGAGTTGTACCAGCAGGATTAGGCACCTTCCCAACTACTGGACCGCTGTTTTTAGCTCTGCTGTTCGGCGTGATCGTCATCGTGGGAGCGTTGACGTACTTCCCCGCATATGCTTTAGGACCAATTGTCGAGCATTTACTGATGCTAGCAGGAAAGACATTCTAATATGAACATGAATGTAGTAGAGACTCCACAGGAAACATCCGAGACGAGGCAGTGGAAGGCACGTCGTAAAGGTGGTACAGCTATCTTTGACGCAACTATTATCCGACGTGCAATCGGGGATTCATTCAAGAAACTTGATCCACGTGTACAGCTTAGAAATCCAGTTATGTTTGTGGTGGAGGTGGGTAGTGTCATTACGACCATCGAGTTTGTGCGCCTGTTCATCCAGATGCTTACTCAATCGAAAGCTGACCCTAGACTGACGAGCGAGACATTTTTCGTCCTCGCAATCGCTATATGGCTCTGGTTTACCGTTCTCTTTGCCAACTTTGCCGAGGCGATGGCAGAGGGTCGAGGAAAAGCACAAGCTGATACGCTGCGGCGCACACGAACAACAACGCTTGCTAAGAAGCTCACTGGTCCTGATCGTTCTAGTAACATGCAAGAGATCGCTGCACCCGATCTTCGCAAAGGTGATTATGTGTTGGTTGAGGCCGGTGATGTTATCGCGGGTGACGGCGAAGTTGTCGCAGGGGTCGCATCGGTTGATGAATCCGCTATCACTGGTGAATCCGCTCCCGTTATTCGCGAAAGTGGCGGAGATCGTAGCGCGGTAACGGGTGGCACGCGCGTTCTTTCGGACTGGATTGTTGTACAAATTACAGCAAATCCAGGCGAAACCTTTCTTGATCGTATGATTGCGCTTGTCGAAGGTGCAGCCCGACAAAAGACGCCAAATGAGATTGCGTTGAATATCTTGTTGGCTAGCTTAACAATCATTTTCTTGCTTGCCGTTGTCACTCTTGAGCCATTTGCCATTCACTCAGGTGCGGCTGTATCGATTACAACATTGATTGCCTTGCTCGTCTGTCTTATTCCAACAACGATTGGCGGTTTGCTTTCATCCATTGGTATCGCAGGAATGGACCGTATGGTACAGCGTAACGTGCTTGCCATGAGTGGGCGTGCCGTCGAAGCCGCTGGTGATGTGGATGTGTTGCTGCTCGACAAAACAGGTACGATCACGCTAGGAAATCGACAGGCGAGCCGCTTTGTTCCTATAAAAGGTATTGATGAGCGAGACGTAGCGCAAGCCGCATTGCTTTCAAGTCTTGCAGATGAGACACCGGAGGGTCGCTCTATTGTTGCCCTGGCAAAGGAACGCTATGGATTGGAGGCAAATGAGCAAGATGCCTCCGCAACGTTCATTCCGTTTACCGCACAGACACGTATGAGCGGCGTAGACCTGAATGGCAATACAAATGGTGTTCTTCATTCTATTCGTAAAGGTGCTAGCGCATCAGTTGCGACCTATGTTGCGGAAAATGGTGGCACGAGAAGCGAAGAGCTTGATGCACTCGTGAAAAGTGTAGCAAGTGCAGGCAGTACGCCACTTGTGGTTGCTGAAACAACGTCTGTTAGTAATGGGACTACTTCCCATGCGCGCTTGCTAGGGGTGATCGAACTTAAGGACATAGTGAAGGGTGGCATGCTTGAACGCTTTGCTCAACTCCGACGCATGGGTATCCGTACCATCATGGTTACGGGCGACAATCCGTTGACCGCTGCTGCTATCGCGAAGGAAGCTGGGGTGGATGACTTCCTGGCACAGGCAACGCCAGAGACCAAGATGAAACTCATTCGTGAGCAACAAACCGGTGGACGGCTCGTTGCTATGACTGGGGATGGTACGAACGATGCACCTGCCCTTGCGCAAGCTGATGTTGGCGTGGCAATGAACACGGGAACGCAGGCCGCAAAAGAGGCTGCCAACATGGTTGATCTTGACTCGAATCCGACGAAACTGATTGAGGTGGTTGAGGTTGGGAAGCAACTTTTGATTACACGCGGTGCGCTCACAACATTCAGTATCGCAAATGATGTTGCGAAGTACTTCGCGATTATTCCGGCAGCTTTCGCTGTAACCTATCCACAGTTAAACACTCTGAATATTATGCGATTGAACTCGCCCCATAGCGCAGTTCTCTCAGCCGTGATCTTCAACGCGCTGATTATCATTGCGTTAGTGCCTTTGGCTCTGCGTGGTGTCGCTTACCGAGCAATAGGTGCTGCTCCATTGCTACGCCGTAATCTGTTGATATACGGTCTCGGAGGTATTATCGTACCATTCGCAGGCATTAAGATTATCGACCTGATACTCGTTCTTTTGCATTTAGCTGGTTAACACATATGTTTGACCGTTGAGATGTTCTATTCTCTCAACGGTCAATCCTGAACACAAGGAATTTTGAGATGAAACAAATTCGTCCAGCAATCGTCATGACATTGCTTTTCATTGTACTCACTGGCTTCATTTATCCCGGTATAGTAACTGGTCTTGCACAACTGATCTTCCCCTATCAGGCGAACGGCAGCCTGCACTATACCAATGGAAAACTTGTTGGTTCCGACCTGATTGGGCAATACTGGACATCCGCCCGTTACTTTCATGGCCGTCCATCCGCTACTCTCTTGCCAAGTGGGACGCCAGCACCATATGCGGCCGATGGTTCTGCTGCCTCTAATCTTGGGCCAACGAGTAGTACACTTATCAAGACTGTGCAGCAACGTATTGCTCAATTGAAAAAAGAGAATCCAAACGCGCCTTCAGGTCCTGTTCCTGTTGATCTTGTCACAGCATCAGGGTCTGGATTGGACCCAGACATTTCAGTGGCAGCAGCATTATATCAGGCCTCAAGAATAGCAAGTGCGCGTGACATGAATCCAGATAAAGTGCATCAGGTCGTAATGGATCATGTGCATGGGAAGTTCCTGGGCATCTTTGCTCGACTTTGTACATTTCCTTCAAGGAAATAATGTCTCCTCTTGGTACGATGAGCTGATACAATTCTTCTAGGAACCCAGCCATGGAGTATTTCAACATCCCCGAAAAAGGTGATGTTGAAATACTCCACTCCTTCACGAAACCCGTGACCCATATCCATTCTGGCAGACGATGAGTGGCTTCCAGAAGGCTTCTGGTTGTCTTTTGAGATAGGCCCCTGTTTACTCCTTCCCAAAGGGAAATGTGCAAAGCCGAGCTTTGGTGAACCATACATTAATGTACTTGATCTGAACCTTGCGCTTGATAGTGCAAAGTAGAGTAATACATGAGCAATCAATTCCCTGAACAAGAACAGCAGAAGATGCACGATGATCGCCCTGACCCGGAAGCTATCCTTAAACGTTATAGCTTGCGGGATAAAGACCTCTACGCTGTTGCCCTCTCCTCTACTCCTGATGCAGGAAAAGAGGAGGGGAAACGCGGTAGGTTGCGTGTATATCTAGGGTCGGTAGCAGGTGTAGGCAAAACCTATGCCATGCTGCAAGAAGGGCGGCGGCGTAAGGATCGTGGCACAGATGTCGTAATTGGGTTTATTGAAACACACAAACGTCCTCAAACGCAGGCGCAGATAGGCAATTTAGAGATCGTTCCACGCGCGAAAATCGACTACAAGGGTGTGATATTAGAGGAAATGGATACGGATGCTATTATTGCGCGCCATCCGCAGGTTGCTATAGTCGATGAACTTGCTCATACGAATGTTGCAGGCTCGAAGCATAGGAAGCGGTATCAAGATGTAGAAGACATTCTCAATGCCGGTATCGACGTTACTACAACGCTCAATGTGCAGCATTTAGAGAGTCTCAATGATCGCGTTGCTAGCATTACTGGTGTGCAAGTTCGCGAGACGATTCCTGACCGTATCCTGGATAATGCTGATGAGGTAGAGCTGATTGACATTGCGCCACATGCATTGCAGCAGCGTATGCGACATGGAAATATTTATCCGCCAGAACGTATTCAAGCTGCACTAAACAACTTCTTTCGCGAAGGCAACCTGACCGCGCTACGTGAACTTGCATTAAGACGTACCGCCGAAAAAACGGAGTCCCAGCTTCGGCAGTACATGACTGATCATGATATCAAAAATACTTGGACAACAAGTGAACGTGTACTGGTTGGTTTCGATCATCGCCCACAGAGTAAGCAAATTATTCGAGATGCTTTGCGACTCGCTCAAGGATTAGACGCTGATCTCATTGCTGTCTCGATTGAGTTAGAAGGATTTTCCGTTTTGCTTCGCAGAGTTACGGGTTTTTTCAAGTATGGCATGGATGCACCTAAAAAACGCGAGGAAGCTTCACGGAAATTAGAGGAACTTGCGTTGTTTGCTGAAGACCTGGGTGCAGAGGTTATTCGCATTAAAAGTGCAGATATCGCGCATGGACTCTCCGAGATTGCAATAGAACGAGGAGTAACACAAATTGTGGTCGGGCAACCTACGCGACGGCGTTGGGAAGAAGCTATTTATGGTTCTGTTGTCAACCGTTTACTACGTCTAAGCGAAAATGTGGACATACACATTGTGCCAATAAATAGGAAAAGGGAGAAACGTAACGAAATCTAACGGATAGCTTGCAGGTAGGAAATAATACAAATTTACCCCCTTTTTCAACATCTTGCGACAACTTCTAAACGTGCAGTGGGTCTCTTGATTGTCTCTTCTTGCTATGTTACAGTATGTTTCAGTAGAACCATTGATACGTTCATACGGACCTTTTGTCAATTCAAGAGATATAGAGGTGAGTTTATAAGAAGAAATATCTTAGCTCTATCTTCTGTCTTGTATCTTCACTTGGCGAAAGGTCAATTTGTATTATTATTAAGTAGTTCTTGAGCAGAAGAGCATATACGTATCTTGTTGCTCAGTGGAAGGAACATATGTCGCAGAATGCTCTTACGCCGGAAGCTGTGCCCACGTCTTCAGGAGATGAACATAGTCATGGTGGAACACTTCTTGGTCCTCTTCTATGCTGGGCGGTAGTTTTCGCCGATATTGGGACCTCCGTTTATTATGTGCCCGGTATTCTCTATGGAAATGTTAAATCGCTTGCTGGTTTCTTTGTTTTTCTGACAATGTCGGTCTTTGTGTTGCTGACGTTGAAATATGCTGAGGTTACGCATCGTTTCCCTCAAGGAGGTGGTGTAGTAACGGTGGCTGCATCAGCCTTAAATAAATGGTGGGGTGCTCTTGGGGGTATGTTTATTCTTGTAGACTATTTCCTCACTGCTTCTATTAGCTCCCTCTCTGGCATGCAATACCTCAGCATTGTGATTCCACCCATTGGGGTAAGTACTAACTTGCCATTCGTTGGATCGATCCAGCTCATTCTTCTGCTTATTACCATTGGAGTACTTATCATTCTCGGATTTTTGAACTGGGTCGGCATTAGCGAGAGTGCCAAAGTCAGCCTTGTTGGCGCAATTATTGCCTTCGGCAGTGATATAGTGATTCTCATCACGGTCTTTACTCACCTTTCCTTTCCCCAAATTATTGCCTTATTTTCCGATGTATTTACCAACCAAAAGCTCACGCCAATTGCTCTTCTCGTGGGATTCTCAGGCTCATTTTTAGCCTTTTCCGGCCTAGAGAGCATTTCGCAGTTATCACCTGTTATGAAAACTCCACGTAAACGGGTGGCTGGCATTGCTCTGCTGTTGGTCGTTCTAACAATAGGCATAACTAGCCCTTTGCTAACTGTATTTTCAACACTCTTGCTTCCTCATGAAGCGAGTGATCCTATTCTTTCTAGCCAATTAATTTCTCTCCTTGGAGGACATTGGGGAAATATCGCGCTCCAAACTGAGATCGCTATTAGTGCTAGCGCACTCTTGGTGTTCGCTAGCAATACAGCAATCATTGGTGCGTATCACGTGTTTATGGCTTTAGCACGACTGAGCTTTTTTCCAGATTTTGTAATGAAGCGAAACAAAGTTCGAGATACCCCTCATTATTCTATTTTGCTGGCAACTCTCATCCCAATCATTGTATTGATCCTCGTCCTCGGTAATATTACTATTCTTGGAGATATGTATGCTTTTGGCCTTCTTGGAGCTTTTACTCTTACTTGCCTGGGCATGGATATTATTCGTTCACGTGATCGTCGGTCTGCCCGCGCCCTCCTCGCAAGAAGAAAACTCTTTACAGAAACGATTAGGGCACAAACACTAGAGGCAAAATCACTTGATGACCACCTATCAAGCCAACAGAACACCTTAAATGGAACGAGGAGTGTTGAAACACTACCTCAAACTCGTTCTACAAAAACGAATGGTCTTTTAGCTTTCTGGCATCGTCTGGATTTCTGGTTAGGAATTTTGACAACATTTCTTGTTGTCGTTGCCTGGTCAACGAATTTGGTAGCGAAACCCCTGGCAACACTGTTCGGTGGAACAGTATCCATCGTCGGAATGACCATCGCCTACTTCAACTATCGGCATCAGGAACAGCAGGGTAAAGCACTTGTTCATGTTACACCCCTTACCAGTGTTGAGTTTATGGCAGATGCAACGCTTGCCGTGTTACTTACAGGTCATGAGACTCAGAATACCAAAGTTGTCCAGGCCGCCATTCAACATGCAGATGGGCATCCACTGGTGTTTCTCTATGTTGGTGAACCTGTTGATGCTCGAGCGCCTCAACCCTTTGAATTCTACGAACCCTATCTCTCCGATGAATCGGCGCGTAAAGCCTTACGGGATGCCGAAACATTTATCAAACATGCTAAGGTAAACGTTACTCCCCAGTTCCTTTATCAACCTGTCAAGAATGTATCAGATGCAAAAGAGTCAGAAATTGTGACACGTATCTGGCAGACGATGCATCCACATGAACTTCTCATTGCCGCCGAGGACGTAGATATTCTCCATGACGTCAATCCAGACCGCATTCGCTATGAGTTGACTCCAAAGGGTAGAGTGGCACATTTCGTATCCCGCTAATGAAGTGATAGGCTTCTATCCTGGTGAGGAGCAGTAAGTTTGCTCCTTCCATGTTATTTATCAAATTTACGTTCCTTTCCGCGGCACGAAGATAATTTTATTGCGTTTTTCTTGTAAGTTTTCCTGCCAGTTGAGGAAGAAAATTTTTCAATATTGAAGGTCTCTTGTGCGTAAGCATCTGTAGGATATAGAGGGAGTGTGTTGTATGCTGTCGTATGTAATTTGCTTCATTTGTATGTAAGAACTTCGCCTCCTCTCCCTCAAAGAGAAGGATGATGCCCTGACAATCCATTGTAGAAACGCTAGCAAGTGTAGTTTCGAGAATATTGTTCGCGAATATCTCATATTTTTCGAGCAAAACTCCATAGTTGATAGACTTTGCGTAAATCATCTCTAAAAAATCTTTGGCTTGCTGAATACGTTCTGGCCGTACTTCTTCTGTTTTTGGTATTACAGGAATAAGTGCAAGCGTGATAATGATGGTATCAGCCCCCTTCGCGAATAGAAGAACATGGTCAATAGCTTTTCCATCAACTCCATGTGTGAAGGGTAATAAAAGACGCTTTCTCACTACGGACGATCTCCTCACGATACATCTGCCTAAAACTAATTAGGAACATCAGTGTCTTGCTCGTCATAAGTGTAGTAGAGAAACTCTCAATGAAAGCTCAGAATACAGAGGGAAATACTAAAGAAATGCTCAAGAAGCAGAACCATTCAGAAAAGTATGCTCTAATGCTCATTGATTAGGTAAGGAAGTTGAGGTATGCTAAATGATATCGTACGAGATAGAAGCTTTTGTGAGAGTCCTGCTCGATACCATGTGCTATAGCTTCTTACGCCATATGTTGCACGATGAATTTGCTCAATGGTACCGCTTGGTATTTTGAGAAACTTGGTTGCATCAAAGGGAAGCTAGAAAGCCGTGAAAAGAAATATGAATACTACGTTTTCAAACGCACTAATAGTTCTAGTTTTAAGCAAGCATAAAAAAACTCTGATACGGTTGACACTCGTAAGTCAAGATTCTTATTCTACACTTCTTCAAGAAGCAATGGGCCTCGGTCAGAGATTTTTAAAGAATGAAATTGGAGCGGTATGTGTGGAAATCTATAATGAAGCAGCGTTTTTATCGAAAAAACCGGTTGTTGTGTTAACAAATGATGATCTTCTTCAAGAAAAACAGAAGCAGCGCCGACTACATACAACCTGGCTCTTTTGGTTTGCCAAACGCTTCTCATTTCTATCATAAGTTCCAATGCCTGTAACTATTTTTTAGACAAAGAAGTTATCCAGATGAGATTGTTTTAGAAACATTGTTATACTTGTGAGAAGAGAATAATACGTCTCGTATAACACTATGTTGTGGTGATATACTAGCAACGTGTGAGTACAATCTCTTGCAATGTAGCACAATGCTTGGATGAAAAATGCATTAAAACACGAGGGTGTAGAAGTAATGGATCAGAAACAAGAAGACTCTTTGCGAAAAGTGGAGAATAATACTTCAGACGGTGAAAATTGGGCGAGTAGGGGCGCGAACGGTATTGCAGGAACACAAAATGGTGATGAAAATGATCCTGCTCAACTTGTGCGTACTGAGATATTGCAAGGAAGTACGCTTGGAGACCAACGGGTGCGTAGAACCTACGCTACACACTCATCTTTAAAGCGTGTCAACTCAGGCATTCTTGAGGCCACACCAGAAACACAGATTCCTAAAGGTGGCTTTGGCCTTTTCAGCTACAATGTGAAACGCTTTTTGATTGGTTCGCCTATCGCGACAGCACAACAAGAACAAGAACGTTTAACGAAATTCAAAGCCTTAGCTGTGCTTTCTTCTGATGCTATCTCGTCAGTGGCTTACGCAACTGAAGCTAGCCTCCTGGCACTTATTGCAGGAGGATCAGGAAATCTATGGGTTGAACTGCCTATTGGTCTTGCTATTATTGCTCTTCTCGCTATTGTGGCTCTTTCGTATAGCCAGACCATTCCAGCCTATCCTAATGGTGGTGGGTCATACATTGTTGCTAAAGATAATCTAGGAAGATTACCAGGACTTGTCGCCGCTGCATCACTCCTTATTGACTATGTTCTCACTGTTTCTGTAAGCGTTTCTTCAGGTGTGCTAGCTCTTGCTACACTTTTTCCTAAAACCTTGACTTATGTTGTTATTATCGACGTTGCACTAGTTATTTTGGTGACGGTTGTCAATTTACGTGGTGTCCGTGAGTCAGGATCAGTTTTTGCTATTCCTACATATCTTTTCATAGGGAGCGCTGTGCTGCTGATTGTTGTTGGTGTTACCAAATCTTTTTTTATTGCTCATCAACCACTTGTTGGTCATTTTCAGTATGCAGCAGCTCAAGAATCATTAACGCTTTTCCTTGTTCTTAAAGCATTTGCAGCAGGATGTTCCGCGATGACGGGAGTAGAGGCAATTTCCAACGGTATTCCCGCATTCAAGAAACCAGAAACACGGAATGCTAGAATTACTCTTATCTGGATGGCTGTTATTCTAGGTACACTCCTTCTAGGTATCACGATATTAGCGGTCTCTTACGGTATTGAGGCAAACCCTCAGAGCAATCCTACTGTTATTGGTGCGATTGCTTATAAAGTGTTTGATCCTAAAAGTCCCCTCGCCTTCATGTTTCCTGTGTTTCAATTATCAACACTGCTTATTCTGGTGCTGGCGGCTAATACAAGCTACTCCGACTTTCCAAGACTGGCATCGATTCTGGCTCGAGATAACTTCTTGCCGCATCAATTTGCTTTTAGGGGCGACCGCCTGGCATTCTCTATTGGTATTGTGTTTCTTGCAATCCTTGCCATCATCTTGCTCATCGTCTTTAAAGGTGATACGACAAGTCTTATTAACCTCTATGCCATCGGTGTCTTCATGTCATTTACACTTTCTCAAAGTGGCATGGTTTTGCACTGGTGGCGTTTACGTCGAGAACACAAGAGATGGCTACATAGTCTCATTATCAACGGTTTAGGAGCAGTGACAACTCTAGTCGTTGCTACTGTTATTGCGGGGACAAAGTTTACTTCAGGGGCATGGATTGTTATCGTTCTCATTCCACTTCTCGTGATTATGTTTGAGTTGATCCACCGTCATTATACACGTGTTGAGCATGAACGAGTCTCTGAAATTCCTATTAAGCCTGGAGATATTCATCATCGCCTCATTGTGCCTGTTGCTAGCCTTAATTCTGTTGCAAAGCAGAGCACTTCTTATGCTCGTTCCATCTCAGCAAGTGTTGTCGCCATTCATGTGTCTAGCCACCGAGGGAGAAGTGAAGCTATGCAGACATCATGGAATGCATGGCAAGAGCAGTTCTCTGAAGATGAGCGGACGCCTCTTGAAATTATAAATCTTAACCAGCGTACCATTCCAGGGCAAGTCCTCGCGTACATCGACAACACCCATAGATTATTTCCCAACGATACCTTAACTGTTGTTCTTCCTGAAGTTGAAGTCGATCATTGGTGGGAGTACTTCCTGCGTAACCGCATTGCGCTTCAGTTGAAAGCGTCGTTACTATTCCGACCAGGAGTTATTGTCACGGATCTCTCCCCATATAAGAACAAGCATTCAATAGCTTCTGTACCACAAAGGGCAAGTTCTCTCATTCCTGTACAACCGAAACAGGTAAAACATCTTTTCATTGTACCGATTGCAGGACTGGATAAGGTTTCGAAGCAGAGTCTTGCTTATGCTCGTTCCATTTCAACCTATGTTGTGGCTGTACACGTAGCTGACGAGCAGAAGGATGCTGATAAAGTACGTAGCGACTGGGATGCCTGGAAAAAGAATCTCACTCCTGACGAAAAGACAGAATTGGTGGTGATTGAGTCGCCTTATCGCTCACTCGCACGGCCATTGCTCAACTACATTGATACCATGCATGAATTGTATCCCGACTATGCTGTGAACGTGATTCTACCAGAATTCGTGGTAGCACATTGGTGGGAGTATATCTTGCACAACCAGACTGCATTTCAGCTAAAGTGGTCACTGCTTTTCCGTCAAGACATCATTGTCACAAGTGTGCCGCAACAACTTCCAAGTCGTGCGCGGGAGAAGAGACAACCAATGGGTCCAATAGTGCCAGTGTAGTTTTCGCAGATTTTTGAACAGAATATCGAAAAAAGCCTTTTAACTGCTATTCTTCCCCTTGCGTTTTCTCGTGTTAGGCTGTAGAATCAGGTATGGTTCCACCAGTTGTTGGTAGCGTTGGAGAGTGCAGGTTTGCTCGTTCATCCTCATATTCTTGACCTGCACGCCGCGATACCAATCCCCAAGAAAGGTAGCACGAAACCGAATGGCCATTACTACTCGACCACGCACAATCGGTGAATTGCGTGAAAGTGGATATAAGGTCCTTTCCATCAAGGAAGAATTGCGAAAAAATCTCATTCAAAAAATTCGTAACGAGGAAGAGTTGTTCCCAGGGATTGTAGGTTATGAGGATACCGTCATTCCTCAGATCGAAAATGCCATTCTCTCTGGTCAGGACATTATCTTTCTTGGTGAACGCGGACAGGCAAAAACTCGCATGGCGCGCAGCCTTGTCAATTTGCTTGATGAGGTTGTGCCAGTGATCGCTGGTTGCGAAATTAACGACAATCCCTTTGAGCCGATTTGTAGAGCATGTCGTGATAAGGTTGCGGAGCATGACGATCTTGTTGAAATTGCCTGGCTACCACGCGATCTGCGTTATGGCGAAAAGCTGGCAACGCCCGATATTACCATTTCTGACCTCGTTGGTGAGGTTGACCCTGTGCGTGTCGCAGAGGGACGGTATCTCTCGGACGAACTCACCATTCACTACGGTATGATTCCTCGTACTCATCGAGGCATTTTTTGTATCAATGAGCTACCAGACCTTGCTGAGCGCATTCAGGTTGGCTTGTTGAACATTATGGAAGAGCGCGATGTACAGATACGTGGCTATAAAATTCGCTTACCACTTGACGTGTATGTCGTTGCAAGTGCCAACCCGGAAGACTATACCAATCGTGGACGCATCATTACACCATTGAAGGACCGCATTGGTTCTGAAATTCGTACGCACTATCCGCTCACGATTGAACACGAAATTCAGATCATGGAATCTGAAAGCAATCATTTTGCTACTGAGGGGATGGACGTTGTGTTCCCGCCCTTCATGAAAGAGACAATTGCTGAAATCACGCACTTAGCGCGTCGTAGCAATGATATTAGTCAGCGTTCCGGCGTAAGTGTGCGTGTGACTGTGTCGAACTATGAGAACGTGTTGAGTAATGCTAGCAGGCGTGCATTAAGGCTCAAAGAGCGTAGTATCTCGCCGCGCGTCAGCGATCTCTCTGCGATTATCGCCTCGACCTCAGGTAAAATTGAGCTTGATACGGTTGGTGACGTGAAAGAAGAGCGTGTTGTACAGAAATTGGTCAATGCCGCGGTTTTGAGTGTCTTTGGTCAATACTTCGAGCAACGCGAATTTGACCAACTCGTAGCAGGCTTTGAGCGCGGCCTCAGCGTTCAAGTTGCGGACGATATGCCCTCTATGGAGTATGTCAACCAGCTCTCTAAAGTTGGTGGTCTTAGTAAAGCTATCGACAAGTTGAACGGACGTGGTAGCCCATCCAGTATTGCATCGTCCATCGAATTTATCCTCGAAGGACTACACTTAAATCGACGTCTCAATAAGGATGAAGTCGGCGGCAAAACACGCTATCGGCGGTAAGGGGCACGCGACATGTTTGAACGCTTTCGTAAAAATCGCTATGGGTATTCGCGTTGGGATGGGACACAACGTATCGAAGGACTTGATGCGGACGATATTCTCAAATCTCTTTCCGACGACTACCTGGAAAATGGCAATCTGCAACAGGCAATGCGACGCCTGATGCAGGATGGCATTCAGAGCGAAGATGGTCGTAAGTCAATGGGCCTGCGTGAAATGATGGAGCGGATGCGCAATGCGCGCAACGAGCAACTCAATCGTTACAATATGGCATCCGGCGTCATGGATGATTTGCGTCAGAAACTTGAGGAGATCAAGCAGTTAGAGCGTGATGGCATTCAGCGTCGCCTCGATACAACTCAGCAGGATGGTCAGCAACCTCAAGATGGGCAGCAAGGGCAAAGCGATTCACAACCTCAGGATAGTCAATCGCAGCAAGGCCAATCTGGACAATCTGGAAACCAATCATCGCAGGGACAGCAAGGGCAAGAAGGCCAACAGGGACAACAAGGCCAGTCAGGGCAATCGGGACAAAGTGGGGATGCGCTCAGTCCGCAACAGATGAAGCGTATGCTCGAAATGATCGCTAAGCGTAAGCAAGAGGCACTCGATAATCTGCCGCAGGATATCCCGGGGCAGATCAAGGGACTTTCCGAATACGACTTCATGGATGAAGAGGCTCGTGATAAATTCAACGAATTGATGGAGAGTCTACAACAGCAGATGATGCAGCAGTTCTTCCAGGGCATGCAGCAATCCCTGCAAAACATGACCCCTGAAGATGTTGCAAAACTGCGTGAGATGATCCGTGACCTGAACAAGATGCTCAAAGAGCGACAAGAGGGAAAAGAACCGGATTTTGACTCGTTTATGCAGAAGCATGGTGAGTACTTTCCAGGCGTCAACTCTCTTGACGATCTGATTGAACAGATGCAACAGCAAGCGGCCGCTATGCAAGGAATCATGGAGAACCTATCACCAGATCAGCGACAAGAGTTGCAAGGGCTCATGGAGCAGATGATGGGTGATGATCGTATCCGTGTTGATATGATGGAGCTAGCGCAGAATCTTGAAGCGATTGCGCCATCAGAGCAGACACGGACACGTTTCCCTTTCCGAGGCAAAGAATCATTACCACTTAATGAAGCCATGCGCATGATGGGGCGTCTCCAGCAGATGGAAGGGTTGGAAGACCAGCTACAAGAGGCACGACGTTTGGATAATATCGATGCTATTGATAGTGAGAAGGTTAAAGAGCTTCTTGGTGACGAAGAGTACCAATCAGTTGAGCAACTGAAGGAACTCATGAAAACACTGGAGGATGCAGGTTATATCCAGAAAAAGGGTAATCGCTGGGAGCTGACTGCTCGGGGTATTCGCAAGATTGGGCAGAAGGCACTACAGGATATCTTTAACAAGATGAAACGTGATGGCTTCGGACGACATGTAAGCCCATTTCGAGGTGTAGGTGGTGAGCGGACCGATGAGAGTAAGCCGTATCAATTCGGCGATCCTTTCTTGCTCGATCTCGAAAAGACGTTGATGAACTCGGTACATCGACGTGGTACAGGAACACCTGTGCATCTCGCCAAAGAAGACTTTGAGGTCTATCGTACTGAATTTACAACGCAGTCATCGACTGTATTGATGATTGACATGAGCTACAGTATGGTGCTCAACCGATGCCAACCAGCTGCGAAAAAAGTAGCGGTTGCGTTGGAAAGTTTAATTAGTTCACAGTTTCCCCGTGATAACTTGTACATTGTTGGCTTCTCGGCGATGGGACGTGAGTATAAACCAGAAGAACTGATTGAAATGAGCATTTATGACAATCAGCGTGGTACGAACATGGCGCATGGACTTATGTTGTCGCGACAGCTTTTAGCGCGAAGTCGTAGTGTCAACAAGCAAATCATCATGATTACTGATGGTGGCCCCACCGTCTGGTTTGAAGATGGTATGTGGAAATTCGACTATCCAAGTCCCTATGCAGAGCAACAAACGCTACTAGAGGTTAAGCGCTGCACACGTGAAGGCATCACCATTAACACCTTCATGCTCTATGATGATGATTGGATGGTTGCCTTTGTCGATCAACTCACTAAGATCAACAAAGGTCGCATGTTTTATGCGGATAAGGATAACCTCGGTGAGTACCTGTTAGTAGACTACTTGAATAGTAAAAAGAAGATTGTTTCGTAGATGTCGGAGAATGTAGATACATTTTCGAGTGTGTTTCTTGAAGGGCTACACCACTTGCACCTTCAACTTAGCGATCAGCAAAGCGAGCAACTCCTGCGCTACCGCCGGGAGTTGCTCGATTGGAACACGCGGATCAACCTTACTGCAATCACGCAACCAGAGGAAGTGCTACTCAAGCACTTCCTCGACTCGTTATCTCTCTTGAGTGTCTATGACTCCCCTGAGACAAAACTCCTCGACATCGGGTCGGGTGCGGGCTTTCCTGGTCTTGTCCTCAAAATTGTGCGTCCACTGTGGCAAATCAACTCGTTAGAAGCTACAGGCAAAAAAGTGACCTTTCAAAAACATATGATAGATCTTTTGCAGCTCAATGGTATTGAAACCATTCATAGCCGTGCTGAAGAGCTAGCGCAGAAAAATGAATATCGAGGTATTTTTGACGTTGTAACTGCGCGTGCAGTTGCCTCACTACCTGTCTTGTTAGAATACTCTGCCCCTTATTGCCGTGTTGGTGGAGAAATCATCTTGCCTAAAAAAGGTGAGATGGCAGAAGAGTTAGTACAGGGCAAACGTGCCGCGACACAGGTAGGTGCAATATTAAAAGCTGACGTACCTGTAACACTGGCAGGGCTGGATGATGGTAGACGCCTTCTTGTATGGGAGCAGAAGAAACTCTGTCCCCCACAATTTCCGAGGAGTGGAGCTGCAATGGCGAAGAAACCATTAGGAGCACGTTGACTCCTAATGGTTTCTTGTTCTCTAGCGCATAGCATTCCTCGGATAGCGTACATCGTACTCTGGTTTTGCAAGCACGTTTTGCAGTTCGATGGTTTTGCCACGCTGAGGGCTGACTGATATTTTCGCAATAGGTGTTTGTAGAAGTTCTTCGAGACGTTTCAAGTATACTTTTGCTGCCGCAGGAAGTTCCTCATAGCTGCTGATACCAGTTGTGCTACATTCCCAACCTTCCATCTCTTCATAGATAGGTTCGCATGCAGCAAGATCGCTTAATGTTGCGGGAAGACTGTGAACGATCTTTCCATGAAGATTATAGGCAGTACAAATTTTGATGGTGGGGAAGGTATCAAGCACGTCAAGCTTGGTGATGATGGCGGCATCAAGACCATTGATCTGAGCTACAAAGCGACCTGCCACTGCGTCAAACCAGCCACAACGCCGTTCACGTCCTGTGTTAGTACCATACTCATGACCACGATCACGCAAAATCCTTCCCATATCATCAAAAAGTCCCGTCGGCATTGGCCCACTACCAACTCTTGTAATATATGCTTTATATACACCTATAACACGATCAATTGAGCGTGTAGGTAATCCGGCACCAACCGCTGAATTTGCTGCCATCGTTGAGGAAGATGTCACAAAAGGATAGGTTCCAAAATCTATATCAAGCAAAGCTCCCTGCGCACCTTCTAGAAGAATGGTTTTGCTCTCGAAAAGCGCGTCGTGAAGCATATTTTGTGTGTCTGCAATGTGTGAACTCAGTTGCAGGCCATAGTTAAAATATTCTCCATGGATTTCTTCAAGTGAAAGCGGGGGTTGACCGTAAATTTGGGTTAGCATTCGATTTTTGTGTTGAAGGATTGAAGAGAGCTTGGCACGAAATGTGTCTACATCCAGAAGGTCTGCCATACGAATTCCTGTGCGTGCATGTTTATCAACATAAGCTGGTCCAATACCACGCTGAGTGCTGTCGATCTTATCGGCTCCGCGTGCCTCTTCCTCCATACGGTCTAAAAGAAAATGATAGGGCATAACAACATGCGCTCGTTCGCTGATGTAGAGCCGCGAGACGTCTATCCCTTTGCTTTTTAGCTCATCCATTTCCTGAATAAGTCCCTTTGGGTCAACCACAACGCCGTTGCCAATAATACAGGTTGTGTTAGGGTAGAGAATACCGGAAGGCACAAGACGAAACGCAAATTCACCCTTCTCATGCACCACGCGATGCCCTGCATTGCTACCGCCTTGATAACGCACCACAAAATCTGCATGCATTGAAAGTTCGTCTACAATTTTCCCTTTGCCTTCGTCGCCCCATTGTGCTCCCATAACTGCAACTACCACCATGATACTATTTCCTCTCAGTTTTCTTGTTTTGTCTGAATGTTGTTTGTGTTTCTTGTTTATGTGGACATATGACCCGTGTCACATTACAACCCGCATGCCTTGACTGTCAAGGCTTCTGGACATAATTTAACAACAACTGGTCAGTGATTTGTTCGACTGGAGCGCGATCATCAGTGAAAACTAGTCCCCCGTCTGGATGTCCTTGTGCCACCACTGGCACTACTTCATTTGCGACCTGGCCCATTACCGTCGATGGTGGAATGCTCGTAAGATTGGAGCGAAATGTATCTATCGAGGTTTTATGCATCGTTGCCATTACCTCTGTATTGAATGTTCCTGGGACATTAAATACATAGACACTTGGGAATACTTTACTCAAAGTATTAACAAATGCCTGCACTAGTCTAAAATCATGCGTTGTATGGCCTGTATTAATTGCTACAGCTCCTTGTGAAGACAGGTGCGAACGAATTGATGTGAAAAACTCGCGTGTCGTGAGCTGAAATGGAATATACGGTTGTTGAAAAGCATCGACTGCGACAACATCATATTGAGTATGCGTCGTTGCAAGGTATGTTCGTCCATCCTCGATATGTACATGCAAATTCGGTTCGTTCATATCGAAGTATTTACGTCCAACATTGACAATAGTTGGGTCGATCTCTACTCCGTCTATGGGAACAGGTCCGTATACCTTAGTAAATTGATGAGCGATGGTTCCAGCGGCAAGACCGATAATCCCCACACGATGTAACTTATTCGGTGTAAACCCTGTGTTAAAATAGGGTGCGGCGAGAAAGTAATCCCAGTACCAACCAGTAAGTACTGCATTGGGGTTGGGATAATACACCGAGTGTATTGCCTGTCCCTCATTGAGGATAAGCTCTCTTGTGCCGTCCGGCTGCTGGGTCACTTGGATGTAGTTATAATATGACTCTTTATCGTAAATCAAGTGCGGAATATCTTTAAGCGGTCCCAGTGGAAGTAGCAATGCAAGCGCGACAATCAAGAATGATGGTCGCCACATTGGGCGTAGCCCCCATAGTGATGCCGCGAACAGTAGCGCGCCAAAGATAAGTAATGTCCGTCGCACACCGAATGTTGGAATGAGCCAGAGTACCGGCAGAAACGCACCGAGAATGCTCCCGAATGTCGAGATCGCATATAATGAACCACTTGACCGTCCACTTTTCGAGATATCCTTTGTGAGAAGACGAATCGCGAATGGAGACACAATACCGAGCAACGTGACCGGAATGGCAAAGAGGAGTATAGTACCGATCAGGGAACTAAGGAAAATACTGACTGATATCTCTGCTATGCCAGTAACGGACCATTGTAATATGCCTTGACTAACAAGTGGAATCAATGACGTAGCGAGTGCCGCCGCCGCTGTAATGATGCACAATACTTCTTCTGATGGGTGACGATCTGCCAATCGCCCTCCTACAAAATAGCCAACGGTAAGATAAATCAGGATTAAGCCAATCAGACTTGCCCAGACTAGCAAAGAGGTTCCAAAATACGGTTCCATTAGCCTTTCAGCACACATTTCGAGGGCTAGACTTGTCATACCGCTCACCAATACCAGGACGATCAAAAAGTACTTCATGGATGCTCCGCCTTGTATGCTACACGTTATTGAAACAGGAATCGACCGGTAATATTCTCAAAATATTGTGCATTGATTGCAGGAAATTGGTCCTCTGATGCTTGTAGTTCGAGGATGTACGCCTTGCCCTGATGAACATTTGCATATACTTCAACATGTTCTTGCCGTGTCGATCCCTGATATGTTATTACCTCTTTGAACCACGTCTCGCCTCCAATGTAAGCCGTAGATTCAGGCGTGACGACGCTATAATTATTCTTGTTCGCGAAATTCTGTTGCAGATCATTTGCAACGAGCTCACTTGGAGTACCACCTGTTGCATCAGGAGTTTTGAAGGTTGCGGATTGATCTACTAATGCAGGGTTTGCAAACTGGACTCCTTGAATAGTCGTAAGCGGCGTCACCAACCATCCATGTGGATATTCTGTAGAGAACCCATTTATTGTACACGGTTGTCCACAGGATAAAAATCCTGAATCCAGCATCGATGTTGGTGAAACTGTCGGAGTTGGCGCCGTGGTAGCTGTTACTGTTGGAGCGATGGTATCAGTCGGAGTTGGCGCCGTAGTAGCTGTTACTGTTGGAGCGATGGTAGCTGTTAGAGCAGGACCTTGCGTTTGCGGGTCCTGGGATACTGTGTTATGCACTTTTGAGATATAGAGCGTTAACACCCCTACTGCGCTAAGAAGCGCAACAACCAGACAAATACTGACGATAAATATTACCGCGCCGTTCTTTTGCTTCTGAGGAGGTGTCGGAACACGGCGATAGCTTTGTCCGCCTTGAACAGGTTGCTGTGGATATCCTCGGTTTGCATAGTTTCCTGCTTGTAACAGCTGCCCTTGTAGTGGCATTGGCTGATTCGCTTGAAATCCGTACTGACCAGGTGTCCCTTGAGGCGCATAGGCACCAGGTGAAGGTGGCGCAGAAACTGGCTGCTGATATCCTACCTGGGGACTTCCAGGTAGCACCGTCATCGCTTCTGTCGCATCTTGATAGAAATCAGTACGTGGGTTTGAAACTTGTGGCTGTATGTGTTGTGGTATAGATGCTGCCGATGGTGGAAGTGATACACCTGGTGAATTTACGTGTGCAGGTGGTTGTACTCCATAAAAATTCTGCTGTCCAAAAGGTCCGTCTGGCGGATACGAATGTAAGCGTCCACTGCCTGTTGGCGGCATATTTACCATGTCAGGTGGTCGTGCTTGAGGAGCGATAGGGGTGCCACATTGCCCACAAAATGCCTCTTCTGAACTAACCTCATATCCACACCTTGGACAATTCATGCGTTCACTTTATCCTTGCTCTGCTGGCGTTGTTCCTCTTGGCGTATACAATACGCCAAGCGTATTATAGCGTATTTACCTTGCCTTGACTACCTATCTATCTAATTGTCTCATGGCTTTTAGTATCAGAAGGCCCTTCAGTTAGAAGAGGAATTTTTTGTAGTCCTCCATCTTCGTAGTGGTGATAAGCGACTATTGATGGAGGTGTAATTCGTCCTTTCTGTTGTTGCTCTGATGCATCAGTAAACGGACCACAAATAATACACCATACCCAGGGAATTTGCTGCTCTTGATTGACGCGTTGCATATTTTGACGGTCTGTACTACTTGCATCCGCGAAGCCAGTTGGATGACTATGGTAGACACCAACGATACGATCTGGATGTTCCATCTCAACCATCAACAAGTCTTCCGGCGCGAACTCAAAATACACAGGTGAAGCGAAGATATTGGGTAATGGATATGCTTGCTCAACATACCAGTTTCCCTGCTCGTCTCGCGTACCAAGTAAAACGCCACATGCTTCAATCGTCCTACGATGGTAAACGTCGGTGAATAATGCTTTTTGAGCTTCCATACTAAGGCGAACATATGCTTTCGTTGACTGTTTCATAAAATATATGTATGAAGGATATAAGTATACTGCTCGTTTCCTCCATACCTCCTCAAAAATTTTAATATGTGTGCTTTCTCTGTTTCTTGACGCCAAGAAAAAAGGAAACATATACTGAGTGTATAGTATGCTTGTCCTACATACAACTTTCCTATTATGTATTATAGGGCATAAAGGGTATATGTAGAACAAGAATGGAAGGAATCGTGTATGTCGCTGATGTCGCTTACCATGCGGAAACTCTTATCTCGCATTGCTGAACTGAGGAATGTTGCTGAAGGGCAAGAGATATTTGTCGCTCCCGTCTATATTGCCCCCGCTCAAGGACCAATGACTCCCCCACCTGCTTCACCATTTACCGACGAAACGCACTGGCAAAGAGTCGAAAAGAGTCAGGAATGGGGAAAGAAACATAGTACAAGTTGGTTAGCTTTTCAACTGCCTCCTACGACTGTACCCACAACTTTACATCTTTCCTGGAACACCAGCCAGGATGATAGCCTACTCTTACTGGTAGAGGCAACTGTATTTCTGGATGGTAAGGCCATTGGGGGATTGGATTATCGGCATCATTATCTCCTCTTGCCCACACCAGCTTGTGATGGGCAAACGCATACGATTACTGTACAGGCATATACGAGTGTGCCCCAACCGTTTGGCGGCTTTACTCTGCGTAATAGAAATAGTATGCTCTGGCAACTCGCTGCTTTAATGAGTACCGTGTTTGAAGCACTTTCCACGATGAGTGAGCATGAACGTGTTCGGTATAGTTTGCTGGAACAACTCAACACCGCTTATACCATGTTTGACCTGCGCGAAGGGTGGTATAGCGAACGCTTCCTCGTCTCAGCGTCGAGAGCATACGACTATTTGCAAACGGCCCTCAAAGAATATCCAAAAGCAAGTGACCAACCCCATATCACTTTAAATGGACATGCGCATCTTGATATCGGGTGGATGTGGCCTTATTGGAGGACACGGCAGAAAATTGCACATACCGTCTCCAATGTGCTCAATTTGATGGACCGCTATCCACAGTTGCACTACAGTCAGAGTCAGCCTCAGGTACTGCAATGGCTGAAAGAAGATATGCCCGAAATCTACGAACGGGTCAAGCAGCGTGTTGTCGAGGGAAGATTTGAGCCAGCAGGAGCGATGTGGGTCGAGGCTGATTGTAACATGCCTTCAGGTGAAGCGCTTGTGCGTCAGATTATGCACGGTACGCGCTTTATACAGCAGGAATTTGGGATTACGCCACATCATATCTGGTTGCCCGATGTCTTTGGATATAGTGCCGCGCTTCCACAAATTATGCGTGCTTGTGATATTCCAGTGTTTATGACAACAAAAATTAGCTGGAACCAGTTTAACCGCATGCCATGTGACACCTTCCGTTGGCGTGGTATTGATGGCTCTGAAGTCCTGACACATTTTGTAACTGCACCAGAGTTGCATCCGACAACCTCCTATTATACGTATAACGGACCACTACGCCCACAAGACATGACACTCGACTTTGTACATTTCCTTCAAGGAAATAATGTCTCCTCTTGGTACGATGAGCTGATACAATTCTTCTAGGAACCCAGCCATGGAGTATTTCAACATCCCCGAAAAAGGTGATGTTGAAATACTCCACTCCTTCACGAAACCCGTGACCCATATCCATTCTGGCAGACGATGAGTGGCTTCCAGAAGGCTTCTGGTTGTCTTTTGAGATAGGCCCCTGTTTACTCCTTCCCAAAGGGAAATGTGCAAAGCCGAGATGACAGGGACGTGGGAAAACTATCGTCAGCAAGCGGTGAATGACGATCTGCTTTACCTTGCCGGTTGGGGAGATGGTGGTGGTGGTCCAACAGAGGAACAATTGCAAACATCACAGGTGCTCGCTGATATACCGAATTTTCCCGATGTTCGCTGGGGAAGTATTGATACCTATTTTTCAGCATTATATGAGCGGGTATGGGATAATCCACACCTTCCGCGCTGGGTCGGGGAACTTTATCTTGAATATCACCGAGGTACCTACACCTCGCAAGCACGCATGAAACAACTCAATCGACGTTCAGAGTTATTGTACCGCGAAGTAGAAATGCTCAATTCGTGGGCTAGTCTTTATGGTATGTCTTCTCGTCAAGAGCAACTGAACACCGGATGGCAACGTCTGCTCCTAAATCAGTTTCATGACGTATTGCCCGGTTCCTCAATTCATGAGGTGTACGATGATGCCGAGCGCATCTATGCCGAGGTGCGACATATTGGTGAGGAGATACGGAATGAAGCCCTCGATGTACTAAGCGAACACTTAGGGGTAGTAAAACAAGGGATTGCCTTTTTCAATACCCTGCCCTGGGAACGTACAGAGCCGCTACAGATCGCCGGTTCGTCTACGGTAGATATGGCGGATGTAGAGGGGGCGCAGAAAACAACTGATTGGGATGGCAACGAGATTGTGCTGGTCGATGGTATTTCTATGCCCCCATGTGGAGTCAGCATTTTTTCAGAGCCAGCTATCGCACCTGATGAAGCATTTGCTGAGACCTGCTCTGTAAGTTCAGCAAAAGAAGGACATGTCACACTTCATAATTCCTATTACGATCTCACTCTCGATGCGCATGGAGAGATACTGCGTCTACACGATAAGCGGGCTGAACGTGAGGTCTTTGTCGAAGGGCAGACGGGCAATCAACTGATTGCCTACGAGGATCGGCCGCTGAATTTTGATGCCTGGGACATTGATCTGTTTTACGAAGAAAAACCCTATCCGTTGCACGATACTCCTGCTATTCGTGTTGTCGAAGAGGGACCTGTGCGTGTGACTGTTGAGGTTGAACACCATTATCTGTCATCACGAATCACACAGCGTATCTCGCTTTGGCGTGCTTCGCCACGTATCGACATTGCAACTGAAATTGATTGGTATGAGCATCAGACTGTGTTGAAAGCTGCTTTCCCTTTAGCTATCAATAGTGCTCGTGCAACCTATGAAATTCAATTCGGTAGTGTTGAGCGTTCCACGCACCGCAATACATCCTGGGATATGGCGCGTTTTGAAGTGTGCGCCCATCGTTGGGCAGATGTGAGCGAGAGTGGTTATGGAGTAAGTCTACTCAACGATGGCAAGTATGGTCATGACTGCCACGACAATATGTTGCGCTTGACACTGCTGAAATCGGGCGTGTTTCCCGATCCCAACGCAGATCAGGGCATACATCGCTTCACCTATAGTCTTTTACCCCATCAAGGCGATTGGCGGGAAGCTCAAACGGTACGGCATGCCTATGAATTGAACGTACCGGCCTTTGTCGTGAGCAAATCGCACCAGGGAAAATCGTCTGAACGTAGAGATGATGTGTTGACTATCGAAGCGTACTCGCTGGTCTATACGGATTGCAGTCACGTCGTGGTGGAGACGGTGAAGCCCGCCGAAGATGGCAATGGCCTGATTGTACGCATGTATGAAGCACACAATCAGCGCGGCAAGGGAACGCTCACATTTGCTACTACAATTGATGCTGTACAGGAATGTAACCTGTTAGAGGTACCATTACAAGAAGTGCCGCATACGGAAAACAGTTTTGCCTTCCATGTGCGACCCTTCGAGATTAAGACATTTCGTGTTCAACTCAATCGTGCCTAAGCGCTTTTCAAAAGACGCTAGATGACATCGTTATTCACATGACAGAGCCAGCGGAGGACATGGCAGGGGCAAGCCCAGCCATGCTCCCAACTCCCAACGCACTCTTCCAACTTCCAAGCTATTGTGCTCTTTTCATAGAAGCGAACTGCTCGACTGTGATATGTTGTAGGTCGCTAATGTGAGGCACCGTGATATCAGGGACAAAAGCATCAGGAAATTTATCCTGCGCATATTTCCCTTGCTGTACAAACACGACGGTGAGTTTGTCCCCCATAATGCTTTTTGAATCAACGAGTATCTGTGGCTTGTCATCGATCATGACGTAATGATCGGCTGGATAGTGCTTCATGATATCGTCGATCTTCTCCTGCTTATGAGTGTAGATCAAGACGCGACCTTCAACGGCATCAGCGAGATGACTGTTTACGATCTTTTCAGCCTGGAAAATCAAGTCGCCATCGGAAACGATTACCGTTGTTCCAAGTGTTCTCAAGTACGCCAGCGTCTCGAAAACGTGTGGATAGAGCTTTTTGACAAACGGGTAGTTGTCAAAAATCGAATGAACGTGCAAATAGGTCCGCTCGTCGAGTTCTGCAAGTGGTACCTGTTCGCGGAGTCGTTTGAGCGAAAGGGGGATATCAACAACGCTCTCTTCGTGGCGAACCTGCTCATAAATATCCCAGAAGCGTTTGGTTAAGGTCGGGCCTAGCTCCACCTGGAGATGTTCGTCGAAATCTTTTTTTACGTCATCGTTCGCTAACAGCGTGTTGTCTACGTCAAGTAAAAATGCAAGTGTTGGCATTCTATAACTCTTTCCTTTATTATCTATATTATATTTGAACAAAGTTGAAGCCAGGGTATTCCTTTGCCACCAAATACAATTTTCCCTGCTTGGTAATCAATACACCTCTAACCTGTTCTAAAAGTCTATGCCATGAACGTATTGATAGTGTACAGTTCCACAATACACTTATTTCTGTTACATATTATGGCACAATCTATGACTGATCTTCACCCGAATTCGGGTGAAGATCAGTCCGTAACAAGGGGACGTACTGCTTTAACCACAGCCTGATATCTAGAAACGTATGCGAAGACTAGCCTCTTTGGTTCAAATTGCTGGTGGGAGGCGTTCCGGTGGGGGTGGGAAGGTTAGTCGGTGTTGGTGTGGGTATGCTGGTCGCGGTGGGCGTGGGAATGGGTATATTGGTTGGTGTGGGAGTCGGTGTCCCGCCGTTGCCGAACTGAATATCGAGGACTGCGTGCAGTTCGATGCCATTGGGCGCAACTCCCATCTGACCGTGCAGGAAGTCGAAAAAGCCAACGCCGATGACGGTAACAGGCACATTGGCCGTCTGAAAAGTGTCGGTCACAGTGTACTGGGCGTCAAATTCAGAGCGGGCTTTCTGGATGCCAGGCAGCAATGGGCTGGAGGCTCCGACGCAGGTTGGGTCAGGAATCTCGACGATCATGGTGTTGCCAGCTCCGTCGTCAAGGATCAGGTGGTAGTCGGAGTCCCTCTCCAGTTTGAACTCGGTCAGGGTATCGTGGAGTTGAAAGACGGTGGTCTCGGTTGGCTGGATGCGGTTGTTGGGCGGCAAGTTGCTTGGCATTGGCAGCGCGACCAACGAGGCAATCGTGGTCTGGGTTGGAGACTGAAGATTGATCAGGCCAACGTCTGCGTCAGTGCCGGTCTTGACCGACCAGCGTTCCAATCCACAGGAGCCAGAGGAACTAAGTGGTGATGAGCGAAGGGCTTCATGATCGGTATCGGCGTTGCCAGTATCTTGTGGCTGTTGCTGCCGTTTGGCACTCACTATGTGAGTGTAGGAAGTACTTATGCTGCCCACTGCAAAGATGAACAAAAGGACGAGCACGAGAAGAATCCGCCTTTTCATACAAAACTCCTTTGACTGAAGAGAAATACTTCTTTTCTCCGGGAAGAAAAATCACCAGCTGTGTGCAAGACGCGAGATGAGGAATGCCCTCTGAACATGCACTCGTCCCCGAGAGTAGAAGACCTGCATACTTAATTAAACGGTAACGTGATGAAATTCCGGGCATCTTCGTGCAGAGCTATTGTTCCTGTGTTCATGACCCATAGTGATGCGTCTCCAATAATGCTTCGACGTTAAGCCTGTGCGGCTCTATTGCAGTCAGAACGGTATAATAAAACATAAACGTGTCGCTAGGTAAAAAATTCGCGTTTGACAGGATTATTGTCGTTACACAAGCATTTCGAAAATGAGGTAAACTGTCAGGAGTAAGGAGGGAGCCATGAGAAAACCCCTAGTCTTGTCTGTGATCGGCTCTCAAGCTCAAAAAGTTGCTTGATTGTACTTAGCTCTATCACCAGGAAACGCTATAAGGTATACTGAAAAACATCTAAAAAGGTATTGGCAAAGTAGGTATAGAGGGAATGTAGCTCAAAAAATATGTGTTATGGCAGAATGAGGATACCCTGTTATGAGAGTAGTTTTTCGCAGTAGAGATTTTGTAAGCGTTATTGGGGCAGGCTTAGGCTTTAACAATAGACGCCCCATGGCTGAACCCTGGCGTTATCAGGGGAGGGTACAACATCGCGATTGGCAAGGGACATTCGAGTGCTATTGGGAGAGTGCCGAAAACGCCGCCAACCATTCTCCAACCGAACTCATATGGACGGTGCGTGGTGATGCTCGCTTATTCAGGCTGGCTGCCGCCTTGAAATCGCTTGGTTTTGCACCAGATGTTTTGCAGAACGAGGAAAAGTAGGAATGGACTCAGAAGAGAAACAAAAACGTGTTTTGCTGCTTATGTCGCCCGCGACGTATCGCGCGGGCGCATTTTTGAGTGCGGCACGACAATTACAGCTTGATGTTGTGGTCGGTATTGACCTGCCTGAAACGCTCTCTGACTATTGGCATGTCCCATTAGGCGTTGATTTTACAGATATAGCTACCTCTGTTCACACAATTGTTGAATATGCGCGGCTGCATCCCTTTGATGCTATTCTTTCGGTTGATGATAGTGCAAGTGAGTTAGCTGCACATGCCCGTGCTGCGTTAGGGCTAGCGCACAATTCGCCTGAGTCGGCAGAGGCGGCGCGTAATAAATTCCTGATGCGCAATATAATGTCTGCTGGTGGTGCTCCTTGTCCCGTGTTTCGTCGCTTCTGGTTGTATGATGACCCCAACTGGATTGCGACACAAATAACCTACCCATGCGTTGTGAAACCACTGCGCCTATCTGGAAGTAGAGGAGTGATACGTGCCGACAATCCCGCAGAATTTGTTGCAGCATTTACACGTCTGAAACGATACTTACTGGCCGAGGGTAATAGAGAGAGCGAGACTGCGTTCCTGGTCGAAGATTTCATTCCAGGTTTTGAGGTTGCGCTAGAGGGTATTATGACGCATGGACAACTCAACGTCTTAACGCTCTTCGACAAGCCAGACCCGCTCGACGGTCCCTTTTTTGAAGAGACGATTTATATTACCCCTTCAAGATTGTCAGAGGAGATGCAACAAGCTGTTGCTCATGCTGTCACTTTGGCGGCTACTTCTCTTGGCTTACGTGAAGGTCCTGTACATGCGGAATTACGTGTCAATGAGCGAGGCCCCTGGATGTTAGAGATAGCGGGACGCTCCATTGGCGGTCTCTGCTCGACGATTCTTGAGTTTGGTGCTGGTATGTGCCTGGAAGAATTGATTCTGCGTCACGCGATTGGTGAAGAGATTAGCACGATTAAGCGTGACAAACATGCGGCAGGTGTGATGATGATTCCTATTCCTGGGGCAGGTATGCTCAAAGGAGTACACGGAGTAGCAGAGGCACAGGCGGTACCATTGATTACAGGCGTCGAAATTACGGCGAAACTGAACAATTCACTGATTCCTCTACCCGAGGGAGCCAGTTATCTTGGCTTCATCTTTGCTCGCGGCGCAACTCCTACCGAGGTAGAGGATGCTATCCGTCGTGCTCACATGTACCTCAAATTTGATATCAGACGTGAAATTCCTGTGTTAAAGCCTACAGGTTAAATGTCACCGGTGCTACGAAGTGCAAAATAGGAGCTTACTACAAAGCCAATAGACTTGATGGCTTATGAAAAATTCTACTGTAACAAGAGGTACTGCTCATTTCCCCACAGAAAAATGGGCAATACTTCCTGTCTTAAGCTTATTAACGCGCTTGCACCACTTGAACAGGGATAAGTGGCCCTGCTGGCGCATTTTTCCCCGCGAGATGCTCTTCAAATTGAATTGTGCTTTGTATTGAAGCCTGTGGAAAACCAAAGTGGAAATGTACAGTCGCGCCAGGAGTTAAATTGTTTGATGAGACGATGTAAAGTATACCTTGGTTTGTTTGCCCTCCAGGCGCAGGTCCCTCGACACGCCTTCGTATGATGAAATTATGGGGGGAATGCCCCTTATTTGTAACGGTGAAGTCATAGACAAGGTTTGCCGAGAATGTAACCTTCGAAGACTCTATCTTCGTATCGGTTAAAGTGACGCTCACAGAGCGACCACTACCTGTTGGAGTTGAAGATGCAGAGGCCGTTCCTCCGTTATTGTTCGCTGCCGTATTCCCATTACCGCAAGCCACTATGAAAGTCATACAGATAATTAAGAACATCCCTAAAAAAAATCGTTGCTTCATATGTTTATCATCCTCTCTTTAATTTCTAGCTTTAGCCACAAATGCAATGAATAAAAAAGCTATTGTGTCTGCTCTGATTGTTTGTGTTCAGCTTCTTTAGAAAAATGAGCGTAACGTGCAAAGAAAGATACCCTGGTCCATTGGTGGACCAGAGCCATCCAGGCCGCATCTTTCTTCCACAGCCCTAATCCAATCCCTCAGCAATACAAAGTATCAACGGCAGCCCAACTAGCTTTTTCGTTCTTTCCACTCTATTGCATTGTACTCGTGAGTGGCCTGCGGATCGTCGGCTGACCTGCGACCAGCATCAATCCAGACATAACGTAGGATGAGACCACCGACGAGGACGAGTAGAGATGCGACACTATTAACCTCACGCGGTGTGGATTTGCAAACTATTTTCCAGCCCAACCGCAGTAGTAATGGCGCAATGAGGCCCGAACTGACGGTGCCACCGAGCAAGAGTGTGCCGTCACGACCCCTGAACAAGGGCTTGCCAAGCGGTCCTAGAGTTGGGGCCAGCGCTGAGATGAGACCCAGTTCTGTCATTGTAGCGATTATTTCAGCACGCTCCAGGCGTTCCAGTGCGTTTTTATGACGATTACTGCTATCCAGTGAGAGGATACACGAGATGGCAGCAAGTGCAGTGGAGAGGCCGGACGTGAAGAAGAGTGGCCCTATGATGTTGCGTGCCCGCGCCCAGACCGGTACGGCGGTTGCTGCAAGCAGAACGCCAGTATATGACGCGACGACTATGCCGAAGAGGCTACCGACGATCTCGATGACTTTGATCGGCAATGCTTTCATCAGCCGCGCCATGAGTGGGAACCAGTTCAGCAGGCCATCTTTCGCTGCCTGATGTGCTGTAGCAAGGCTACAGAATAGGCCAAAAATGCTGAGTGCCCACGAGCCTATGGACATGACGGAGCGGAGTTTTAAGACGCGCAACATGTTGATGAAACGCTCGGGGCGCCCCAGATCTTTGATGAGCAAAACCGGGCTGATGAGGACGCTGACGAACGAGAGGTAGCGACCGATGCGAATGACGGACTCATCCTTCTTAAAGCCGAGCAGGCTGGCTATCGACGAGACGAGAAACGAGCCACCTGCCAGTCCTCCGAAGAAAAAATAGAGAACGATTTCCCACGACCAGTGGGCTTTGTTGACGAGTGGAATATTGTAATAGTCGCTGGCTTTGCCGGTCCAGCGTTCGCCACGCCCAGCCATATAGCCTCCCTGATCGGGCGTAATGACCGTCGCAGTATTGCCCTGTCCTCGCGACTGATTTCCCTTGGTACGGCTCATGATATTTTGTCCTTCTTTCTAATCTGGAATGCGGAGTACAGGGAACGATTGTATTCTACTCCATCGTTCCCTGTAGCACCTCAATGCTTTACCCTCTGCGATTCCACAGGGAGAAGACGGTAGCGGCAGTCAAGAATGCAGCGGCAGCGAAGCTCGCTACGAAGCCGGGAACGATGTTCTCCTGCGGCAGTTTCGGCTTCTCCGGCAGATTGTAGACGGAGGGGCGATCCATGAGCAGGAAGAAGGCGTTGAGGTCGCCAACGCTGGTGTCCTCGTCCACGCCGTAGAGATAGGCTGCCTTCTCGCCTCGATCATGCAGGGTTGAGACGCGCTTTTTGGCTTTGTCACGCAGTTCGTCGAGATCACCGAAGGTAATGGAATCGGTGGGACAGGCCTTCGCACAGGCTGGCTCGATGCCGATTTTCTGACGGTCGTAGCACAGCGTACATTTGGAGGCTACTCCGGCGTCCGTGTTGAAGCCAACTACCCCGAACGGACACGAGGGCACACAGTAGTTGCAGCCGTTGCAGATGTCCGGTTGCAGGTAGACATCGCCGAACTCGTTGCGAATCAACGCGCCCGTCGGACAAGCTTCCATGCAGCCAGGATGTTCACAGTGTTTACACACATCGCTCATCATCAACCAGTTTGTCGTTTTCCCTGTGCCACTGGTGGCATTGCCGGGGTGCTCGATGAAGGCGACGTGTCGCCATGTCGTCGCTGACAGGTGGATCGTGTTATCGTAGCTATTACCCGTGAAGGTGTAGCCATCGGCGGGAAGCTGATTCCATTGTTTGCACGCTACCTCGCACGCTTTGCATCCGATACAGAGCGTAGTGTCGGTGAAAAATCCCATTTGGCCCATGTCGGTTTTCCTCTCCTCCCGTTGCATTGATTACGGCATTTCCCGTGCCACTTTGCTGCCATCCTCACCCAGATGCGAGCGGCGTCCTGGGCGCATATTGCAGGTAAACGCCTTTGCATTATGCATACTCACGTTGCGGTCTGCTACCATGAGCAGCAAATCATTGGCAACATCGCCCGTGACAACGCCTTGATACCCCCAGTGAAACGGGAGACCAATCTGGTGAATAGTACGTCCCATTATCTTGAGGGGATGTAGACGCCCTGTCACCATCGCCTTCGCCTCTACCTCGCCACGACTCGTCCAGATCGTCAGCCAGTCGCCGTTGTTGATACCCTTCTCAGCCGCCAGCTCCTGGCTAATCTCAGCGAACAACTCCGGCTGTAGTTCAGAAAGCCAGGGCAGCCAGCGCGACATTGCCCCACTCACATGATGCTCCGTAAGCCGATACGTGGTAAGAACGTAGGGGTAATTCGGATTGTCTATACCTTGATTGGGATTATCAGGACGATTCCAGTACTTGACAACAGGGTTAGTCGGCGTATTCGGATAGAGCAAATTGCTCACTGGCGACTCCACCGGTTCGTAATGCGTCGGTAGCGGCCCATCGGTCAGACCACTGGGTGTGTAGAGCCTACCGCGTCCCTCGCTGAGCATGATAAACGGATCGCTCCCAGATTGTGCCTCCATCCCTTTCCCATTGGGATCGGCTGGCGTCGTCGGTGCCTTGGTCACAGGGAAATCAGGCGCGTCAAGACCAACCCATTTCCCCTTCTTCCCGTCACCGTTCTCGTGTTCTGCGTCCCACCAGATATACTTCTTGCGCTCCGACCATGGCTTCCCATCAGGATCCGCAGAAGCTCGATTGTAGAGGATATGGCGGTTGGCTGGCCACGAAAAACCCCAATCGGGACTGACATACTTGTCTGGAATCCGGCTCTTTGAGCGATTCTTACCCTCTTCAGGCATGATACCGCTGAAAATCCAGCAGCCACAGGCGGTACTCCCGTCTCCCTTCAGCTCCTGAAAATCCTTCACGACTTTGCCATCGGCAATAGTAAAGCCATTGATTTCCTTTACAATATCGTCCACCACGGGTTCACGCGCCGCTCCTTCACGACGATAGTTCCACACGAGGTCTTGAATAGGCTTATCGCGCTGTTTTGTGCTGTGGGCGTACAGCTTTTTGATACGATCACAGAGTTCTGCGACGAACCAGTTTTCGGAACGCGCATGATCTGGTGGCTCAACCGCCTTCTCACGATACTGAATGAGACGTGAGGTATTGGTAAAGCTCCCTTCTTTCTCAACATGTGAAGCGGCAGGGAGGAAGAAGACCTCCGTCGGAATGTTCGTCGGGTCAACGCCCGGACGTTTCCAGTAGGCCGCTGTCTCCGTTTCGTAGAAATCGCGCACGACCATCCAGTCCAATTTCTGTAGCGCAGCACGCTGGAAACCAGCGTTCACGCCGCCCGCCGCTGGATTCTGCCCCATAGAGAAGTAGCCCTTCATCTTGCCATCTTTCATGTTGATGAACATTTCCATGTCGGAATGGTCGCCAACAACTTTGGGCAAATAGTTGTAGGCCCAATCATTCTCCTTCGTCGCGGCATCCCCATACCACGCCTTCATAAGACTGACGAAGTAGTCGGGATAATGCGACCACCAGCCCGCCTCCTGATACGTATGTTCCCGGTAGGTCTGATAATCGAACTCGTCGCGCGACCCGCTCGGCATCATCAGATAGCCAGGGAGTAAATTGTACAGCGTCGGAATATCAGTGGATCCCTGGATATTGGCATGACCACGCAAGGCCATGATGCCTCCACCCGGGCGTCCGATGTTCCCCATCAATAACTGCAGAACGCCTGATGTGCGGATGATCTGGACGCCACAGGTATGTTGCGTCCAACCCACTGCATACGAGATGTTGGTTGTACGCTCACGGCCAGAATTTTTCGCCAGTGCATCGGCGATTTTATAGAACAATTCCTGGGGCACGCCAGTAATTTGCTCTACTACCTCCGGTGTATAGCGTGCATAATGCCTTTTGAGTACCTGGAAGACGCAGCGCGGATTTTGCATCGTCTCGTCGTATTCCATCTCGCCCGGCGTTGCGTGCGGCAATATGCCCTGCCCTTCGCGAGCATCAGGCATAATCTGGTGTTCGTCATGCCCAGAATTCTGGCCTTTGCTGGGAGCGTTTTTTGACTCTCGCGTCTGCTGGTCCCCTTTTAACTTGTACTGCCAGCTTTCGGTATTATAGATGTGTTGATCCGGGAGGAATCCGGAAAAAAGGCCATTAAGGTCTTCGGTATCCCGAAAATCATCGCCCACGATTGCCGTTGCATTGGTGTATGCCTTCACGTACTCTTTAAAGTAGAGTTCGTTTTGCAGCATATAGTTGATGAGGCCGCCTAGAAAGGCAATATCGGTGCCTGCGCGAATGGGAGCATAGATATCAGCCATCTGCGAGGTACGCGAGAAGTGTGGATCAACGTGAATGATTGTCGCACCACGCTCTTTCGCTGCCATCACCCAGCGGAATCCAACAGGGTGGCATTCGGCAAAGTTGCTCCCTTCAATAAGAATACAATCGCTATTCTGTAAGTCCTGTAAGAACGTGTTGGCGGCACCGCGCCCGAAACTTGCGCCGAGACCCGGCACTGAGGCACTGTGTCAAATACGTGCCTGGTTTTCGATGGCGACCATTCCGATCGAGTGAAAGAACTTGGTCATCAAGTAGTTTTCCTCGTTGTCGAGTGTCGCACCACCAAGTGAACCCATAGCGAGCGTGTTGTTAATCGGTTTTCCCTGTTCGTTCGTTTCCTGGAATGTTGCCTCGCGAGTTTTATACACTAATTGTGCAATACGATCCATCGCCCAATCAAGCGGCTTTTCCTCCCAGTCTTTCGCATAGGGAGCGCGGTATTTCACCTTCGTCCAGCGCTTCTCATTAACGACCAGTTGATAACTTGCCGATCCTTTAGGACAAAGACACCCCTGGCTCACAGGACTATCGGGATCGCCTTCGATATCAAGAACTTTGCCATCCTTAACGTACACCAGTTGACCACACCCGACTGCACAGTAGGGGCAGACACTGCGAAAAACTTGCGCATCCTGAATACGCGGTTCCAGATGTTTGCTGCGCTTACTGAGGGGGTTGGGCACCATTCCTACGTGCGATTCCAGTAGTTCACCGATGCCGGGAGCATTTTCCCGTAGTTGGGCTCTTGCATCTGTACCGGAAGACATGCTCTGAGCGAGTTTACCAAATAATGTTGCGAAGACAGCCATTAACCTGTTCCTTCCACATGAGTTCGGTATGTAACAAAGTTCAATACGACTTACCACGTCGGTTGATGAGAGTAGACTTCAATGCTCTGGCGATCACAAAGTTTACAACACGTCTGTCTTATTTTTGAGCATCACGCTCTTCTACTGCATACCTGTATGCTGCTATATAAGCTTCTGCATAGTCTTGTGTAGAAAAAGAGTTTTCACTTATTGGCCCTGAAGTATTCTGCACCTGTTGTTGTGCGATAGCATAGGCATGATTTCTAAGACTTTCATCAGCACGGTACACATTGGGATAATTGTTTTCTACTTCTTTTCTTGCCATCTGTTGCGAGTTATTCTCGGATGATTGAGTCATCGTTGTGAGTGTTCCTTTCTTTTTTGAAGCCATATTAGTACTACGACATCTTTGTTGTAGGATACTAATTATCCTACTGTGAGTTAGTTATAAAATGGTTAAAAAGCGAGTTCGCCAACGGCGCAAGTTTTGTTTTGATTCAGTATCCTTGTACAAGGCCAGTGTAACGTAAGCTGCTAGAAGTGCAAAGTAACACTGGGCCTTATACTTGCAAAGAAACATAAAGCAAAGAGGAGATTTCTCGAATACGGAAATCTCCTCTTTGCTTTATGTTTGTGCGAAACTAGGGATTAGTAGCGTCTATCACGATCTCCACCACCACTACGGTAGCCACCGCCGCCACCACCTCGACGGTCTCCACCGCCGCTACGTGGCTCACGACGCTCATTTGCCTCGTTGACAATGATTGTGCGTCCTTCAAGGGTTGAGTTGTTAAGCTGGCTCATGGCGTTCTGAGCTTCTTGATCGTCGCTCATCTCAACAAAGCCGAAGCCTTTGCTACGATTCATCTCACGGTCGATAATAATTGTTGCTGAAAGAACCTGACCATACTGGCTGAAAAGATCATTCAGTTGCTGGTCGGTTGTTGAATATGGCAGTCTGCCTACATATAGCTTCACTGAGATATGCTCCCATTGTGATGTCTTCAAACTTATTGTTGTCGGTAGAAACAACTTCTCACTGAACGATGCAACAATACTCGACATCTCACAATAAGTATAACACAAATTGACATATTTTTTATTTCTTGTTCTTACGAATAGACGATAATTCAGCTATACTTCAATCCAAGAAAAGGAACGCATCGCTCCGTTCTCAGGGGATAAGCATTGCTATTCCAGTATGCTACTGTTTGTAGGCAATGTCTCCAACTCATTGCTAAAACGGCTTACAGAACCACTTGTTCACATGACAGCGACAAGTTCAACCACTACTATAGACGGACTTGTACAGCTCCTCCAAGCAGTGGGAGGGGTAGTATAGTAGTGACTGAGCTTGCGCTGTCATGCTCTCACGGATCATGATTGCATCGCTCCACACCTCTTCACGATTTGCTTATAGCCATCTAGACAGTTATTTTCACTAATGCTAGCACTTTGAGCACTATTAAGCGTGAAGTAGGGATACTCTTTTAGCGCGAGCACTGCTTGCTCCCAGAGGTTTTTCCCACGCATGAGGATAATGATAGCATCTCTTTTTAATGCTTCCTTAAACAAGTGAAAGGTATATTTTTGCGATTCAAGAATAAATTTATTACACCCAAAGTGGGGAGAAGTATAAGGGAAATATTCAAGGTTGCTAACTTCATTTGCTATCTTCTGGGCACCATATCGGTTGATAAGCTGTTTGAACTTTCGGCTCCACCAATAGTTGCCAGGTGAGCTGACGTTAGCAGGGTCCAAATGATAAAAAGGAAATGCTTGCTGTTCATGATTAAGGTTTGCCCTGTTCGTTTTGACAAAGTACTCATATGTGGGGTCTTGGAAAAAAGTTTCATTCCTCTCGTAGAAACCTGGATTAAGATTAAGCAGAACAATATTCACTCTCGCACTCGCCCTCGCTGGACTCATCCCCACGCGTATTGCGGGTGATATGGTAGGTGATATCTATCTGGACGAGAAACGTATAGGTGGCATGGAGATCAACGAGTTCGCGCAATATGTCGGTATGGTCTTTCAAAATCCTGCTAGTAGTGCTTCATATTGGAAACCGTCATGCATAGGGGAATGTAGGGGCGTATCCTCCTTATATTGCTGTTGAACCCTCTTTTCATGCTGACACTCTGCCAGAAAGTACGCTCAACCTGTTCGTGTCCAGAGGGTTCGACTGCAACATTTTTCATTGAGAAACGACAGGGAGAGTGGAGGATGGAGACGATCAGAGAGAGGTCCTCGCCTTGTCGCTCTACTCTATACTAGTCGCGTCCAGCCTCTATTATTTTTTCGGCTAAACCAGTAGGGTTAGAGAAGATTACTTCGTGGCTCCCGGACATTTGCACGAGTCGAAATAGGCCGAGCCGATTGAACATTTTAGGTTTCCAGCCCCATTCGCCCTGCGGCAATGAGTTATCCTCTGTACAATAGAGGTAACTCCTTGGCGTCTCTAGCGTGTAAAACTTTTTCAGGTCCAGTTTGTCTAGGAATGGCTGAAATGGCTCAGACGATAATTGCTCATAGCTCGATTGAGCAAGTTCGAGATCGCCATCGTTGATGAAAGCTTCTCGCCAGATAGGAAAAGGCAAGGTAACGGTGAAATCCCCAGAAGCCTTTGACAGGTGGTTAAAGAGTGCTTGGTAGTGTGGTGGCAAGTTATCATTTACGCACTCGCCATCAAGAAGTACAAAGGCACTCATAAAAATAAGGCGTCGTAGGCGGTCAGGGATAGCCTCGGCGACTTTTGCAATGATGGACCCGCCATAACTATGTCCGAGCAAAACCACATCCGTCAGATTGTTGCTAATGATGTAGTCGACAATCGATTGTGTGCATTGAGCATGATTCACTTTTTTATCGACCCCTTTGCCGTGTCCCGCAATGGTCGGAGCAAAAGCTTTATGCCCTTTACCCTCCAAGTGTTGAATCACGGGAGTCCAAGCTGTCCCGTCGTGCCATGAGCCATGAACTAATACGAATGTTGTCACGATGCATCCTCTTACTCAAAATGTGGGCATTTTCAGAACGAAATACAGGGATTGGGAGAAGTCAGTATGGTGCGGTTCAGCGAGGAAAGATTTTTGTAATCGATGTAGCGAGACGAAGACAAAGCCAGGTTCACTCATTCTGATCAGATAGTTGCGGGAGCCAACTGAATGTTACTGTGCAAATGAATCAGCCTCACTTACGTTGTGTCGCTTTTCAAAAAGTTTCGCATCCTGATGCAGGCGAATCTCTTCCATGAGAATTGCTCACTGCATCCAATCTGGTCTCCGTCTTCCTTGCGAGGAGTTTACCACAAAGATATCTTAATTGTCTACCTGAATCCTTGCAGCATTTGGCTGTGTTACGCCTCTTAATTATCTGGATGATTTTTTTGGAAAGTAGTTTTAGCAATTGCAGTTATTCTTCATCTACAGGGTACTACTGCTGATGAACCGAAGTGGTTGTATTATTCGTACTTATTACATGAGTAGTATTAAACTGTAGAAGAGGGTCAATTTGAGTAAACACAAAGGCAAGTTAGAGGGCAAGCGGATTACGACAGCGAATGGTTTGACAATGTATTCCCGGTCCTCGATTGAGCCTGTTCCTCCTGAAGCACCGACTATCGTGCTTGTGCATGGTCTCTCTGTGTCAAGTGGGTATATGATGCCAACGGCGGTGCGCCTGGCACCCTACTATCACGTCTATCTGCCCGACCTTCCTGGTTTTGGAAGAAGCCCAAAGCCGCACCAAATTTTGAATGTCACGGAGTTAGCGGACGCTTTAGCGTCCTGGATGCGAGCAATGAACCTCCCTCCGGCAATGCTGTTGGGCAACTCGATGGGCTGTCAAACGATTGTGAACTTCGCTTTGCGCTACCCAGAGTGCATTGAGCGGGCTATCCTTGTGAGTCCAACAATGGACACGAAAGTCCTCACCATTCATCAGGAGTTTGGTAGGTTACTTCGTGATACTCCCTGTGAACCGCTACACTTCCTGCCTGTCCTGCTGCGAGAATACGCGCTTGCTGGCATTACACGAACTATCCGCTCACTACAATATGCTTTTGAGGACCCAATGGAGCAGAATCTTCCCCATGTTCACATCCCTACCCTCGTAGTACGTGGTTCACGTGACCCCATTGTGCCACAGGACTGGGCAGAGAAGGTCAACGTTCTTTTACCGAACAGCAAACTCGTTGTGGTTGAAGGGGCGGGTCATGCAGTGAACTTCAATTCTCCTGACAGGCTGGTACAACTCGTCCAGTCGTTTCTCCAAGACACCAACAACCCCATGCCGCTAGCTACTTAGCATTTAACTTGCCCACTGCTTTAACGGAAGAAGTTGAAGAATAGTTTTTGAACGAATTAGGCCGAATGTTGTGACAAAGCTTTCGTTCGGCCTGGCCTTTTCACAATTTTAGCATATCCGACTGGGCAGTTCCTCTCGCTAATGATAGCTATTTAGGCACTTTTGACTCTATTGAGGCTTTTCCCCCCAAACTGAGTGGTTGAAGTACATTCATGACGTGGAACGTAGTGCGAGAAAGCTTGCGGCTATTGGCATATGTAATCATCTTCTCACTCAGATCAATCCCGACCACCTTCATATGAGGATAAGCTTTGGACATATCTAGAACCCATTGTCCCGGCCCACAAGCAATATCTAGCACATCATGTACATGAGACACGTCAACAATTTCAGGAAACAGACCTCCCATCTGTTGAGTAAGCATTCGGTCTTGTAGCGTCAGACGGTTCATTTCAGCTGTACTTTCGGCGTTGATAATATAGGTGCTTCTGTGCTCAGATGAACTGTTTGCTGTTGACATAATTGGCTTTCCTTCCTGTCCCTTGATTTCCACTCATTCGTCTACCTCTACTATACACTTTTTAGGTGGCTCCGCCTAAACCATGCTTTATGAAAAAACACAACGTACCTTAGAACGATAATTGGCTATTCTGGATTTTCCGTCGTGTCGAGATGTGATTTTTGATCACCTAACTGTTTTGATGAAAGAGTGCAACGTGCAATATAAGCGTTACAGCTTGTTGAAAAAATCTGGTTTAAAGGTTGCTTGTCAGTTGCATTTTGGGTTCTTTTTATGTAAACTATTCTTGGTACATTCCTCTCGAAGCGTTGTGTTATTTTCCTGTATGGGCAGGAAGCATCTCTCGTTTCTTCTGATTCTTTCCAGTAGCAAAGAAGCAACATTCCAAAGGAGGTAATCAGCATGGCGCTCTACATGGTACAATTTACTTACACAGCCGAGGCATGGGCAACGCTGGCGAAAAACCCACAAGACCGTAGTGCTCCCCTCAGAGAACTGGCGCAAAAGCTCGGTGGACGGTTGGTTGGTCTCTACTACTGTTTTGGTGAGTATGATGGAGTCGTGCTCTCTGAAATCCCCGATGACAGAGCTGCCCTAGCAACGAGTCTGGCAGCAGTCATCCCAGGACATCTCAAAGCGATCAAGACGACCAAGTTATTCACCGTCGAAGAGACAATAGAGGCGATGCGCAAGGCTGGAAGCCTTGCATTCCCGGCACCATCGAAAGGCTAGCTCAACCTAATCTCCTGAGGAGTTTGAGCGCAAAATGTTCTCAAACTCCTCTGATGCGCGTTTTCTCGCTAAAAGCATTATGGATGGCGTCAGAGGGATTTTCTCAAATGTTTGGCCTGGAATATCTCTTTGTTATTGCCCTCTTCAGTGGATGCCTGACCGTCTTTTTTGAGGTTGCGTATCAAGATACCATATTCAAAATGGCCTAATGTCTTACAGTGTATTGAACAAGGTGAGCCACTTCGCCAAATAGCAAGCCATTATGGTGTCGTATGAAGCTGTATGACGTGTTTCTCTTGCTGCTCGAAAGAAAGAGAATACACGACAGAAGTTATTTATTAGATTTCTCTTTTGAATGCGTATCCTCAAGAGGAACAATATCACGAGGAACAATGTCATTAAACTCCATATCTGTTCCTGTCGTAGTATCGCCAACTCCATGAGTACTTTCTACTTTTAGCTGTTTCAGCGGGTTTCCGACAACCTGCTTAAAAAAGCATAGATGATCTTCTTCACCTGTTTTCTCCCAAGCGTATATCAAATAAAAAGGATGTAAATCAAGGAAATCATAACCTCTTGTCTGAGCAAGAAGAATGACGTGTAGTGAATCAGATAGTAAAAGACTGTCCTTTTCTAACTCTACTATCTGCCGTTGAAATAAAGAATTGTTTCCCATCATTGAGGTAACATGATGTTCAAGAAGCCCGTTACGAACAGTTATATTAATGACTTGAGTCAGGATATAATCTCTGAGAGGCCGCAGTGAATTAAGAAGCTTTTCTATCTTAGGCTGGAATTCCTTAATAATTTGCCTACACTTGTTTTCAGGAAAAACACTGTTATGGCTCAGTGGATTACGAACATTGTTTTGAATTTCGCTGCAAACTCCTAGTTCAATGTTGATAAACTCAGGAATAAAAAGATCAATAGCAGAATTTTTACGCGCTAACTTGAGGATATGGAAAATAACTTCAAGACGAGGAGTAACAGAGTAGCCAGCGATAGTATGTCAAGTCGTGTGTAAATTTGTTTGGTCTGGTTGAGCTTGAGATGCTGATGGCATCGTCAATTTGTGAAACTTCAAACACCGAATGACAGCATAGAAAAGCAGGACACAACTCCCTTCATTGCGAAAAGCTGCTGCCATCTTATGCGAACGACGTTTGACTTCTCCAAAGAGTCGCTCAATGACGTTGTTCGTCCGTATCGTCTTCCAGTGTTCTTGAGGAAACGAATAAAATGTCAAGCAAGCATCTAGGTCCCGCTGCAAGCATGCAATTGCCGTTGGATAGATGCGTTGATATTTTTCGACGAAGGCTGCCACTGCTTGATCGGCTGCCTCTCGATTCTTTTGATAAAAGAGAGCTTTTAACTCTGGTTCCACCTGCTCACGCTGCTTTTGAGGAACATACGAGAGGACATTTTCCATTTTGTGGATGACACAGCGTTGTCTTTGGGAAGCCGCAAATTTGAGACTGATGGCATTGAGCATGCTCTGATTGCCATCACTAACCCACAACCCAATCTCTTTGACCCCTCGCTGTTTCAAATCGTCTAAAAGAGCGCGCCCTCGCTGCTTGGTTCTCTCGGTCTCCTACGCTAAAGCCGAGTACTTCTCGCGTGCCTTCCGTCGTAATTCCAACGACCGCAAGAATTGGCATTTTACACCCTTCCCCGTTGTAGATCACCGTGAAGTACGTGCCGTCAGCAAATGCATAGGCATAGCGTTCTGCAAGTGAGCGTTGTTTCCACTGCTCATATTCCGACTCTAAGGTGTGAAAGACACACGAGACGGTTGAGGCACTGGGGTGGGAGCCTGTCAAAGTCTCGATCACCTCGCCAACTTTCGCGGTACTGACTCCTTTCACAAACATTTCTTCAATGGCACCATCCAGTTCGTCTCGACGACGATGATACCGCTCAAACACTTGGGTCTGATGTCCCTTGCGAGTGCGTGGAATCGGTAGGTCCTCAATATGACCCACGGTCGTTTCCAGATCACGGTGATAATATCCGTTGCGATGATCTCGACGCTCTTCGTTTCGCTCATAGGGCTTGGCTCCAATAAAGGCAGTTACTTCTTCCTCCAAGACATTCATGAGTGCTGCACGTACTGCGTGTCGAAGTCGCTCTTTCACCATCTGTTCCAGGGCGATTTAAAAGTCCCAAAAGAGAAACCCAAGAGTCATTTCTTGCTAGAATGAGCAAAACACTGATCAACTCAGGAAGCGAGGAATGACTCTGAATGAACTATACGACGTTTG
>JAABUZ0100001161.1_pt1 | contig 52862 bp, 60 predicted proteins | sample 5562091 | NCBI WGS metagenome assembly JAABUZ01 (sample SAMN12813069, study PRJNA571459) | rock metagenome | isolation source: Antarctica rocks | place: Antarctica: Victoria Land, Linnaeus Terrace sud | collected 2015-12-21 | reverse complement strand
ATATTCAGCTTTCTGAACTACGACGATGTCACTCTGATGAACGACATTCAGGATAAAATCAACAATCGTCTTCAGAACGCGTTGTCAGTTTGTCTCATAGAGTTTAGCTCGCTTGATAAGCTCAAGATCTTTCTTCAAGATGTGAATAACAAACAACGAGTCAATTACCAGCTACGTGGCGAGCAACGAACAGTCAAACCGATAGCAGCTTCGAAAAAACGTTTTGTTCCTTCGTCGACACCAGCTTCAATCTCGACTACTAGCTATGTTCGATCCGCTACTTTTTCCACTTCCGAATCTGAACGATCAAGAATGTCAATCATCTGCTTCAACTGTAAAGTATCGAGTCATCTTTCAAAGGACTGCTCTCATCTGAAGGCTAGTACTTCGGCACCTCGTGCATTCACCCCTCGCCTCAATGAGATCGTCATGCCGAAAGAAGAGGAGAAATTATTTACAGAGAAATCGAAGAATGAGGCAAAAAACTAGTGACTTCCACCAAAGGCGTGATGAAAGATGTGTTAATTTCTTCAACAACGAGCAGCTCAAATGATCTCTTTGCTCCGAAACCTTTGACTACTGAATGTGTACTATCTAGCAATGAAATTAGTTACTCATTAAAGTCATTGATTGACACTGAAGCAGCTGACTATTCGTTCATTGATGAATTAACCGCGCAGAATGTTTGTGATCATTTGCAAATCGAACCTTTACCTTTAACCAAGTTCAAACCAATAAGGGAATTCGATAATCATTATGCAAAAAAGCTCATTACCCATGCGATTTATCCGAATCTAACTGTTCAAGATCATATGAAACGTTCCGTCCCTATGCTGATCACCCGATTAGATCAACATCAGATGATTCTCGAAAAAACATGAATGAACAAGATCGGGATGACTATTGATATGAGAGACGATCGTCTTCAATTTCCTAGTTCCGAAGCTCATATCAAAGGTTCTACCAAAGCTCATTCGGCTGTCCTTTCGAGCAAGAAAATCGCGATAGAACAGAAGAGTTCGATTCCTACTCAAATACTAAAGAGGTCTATCCCTTCTGTCGCCACCCGACTCAGCGAGAAGTCATCTTCATTCAGTAAAATCGTGGAACCATCTAATTCAGTCAACTTCGCTTCGCCTTTCGATTCAATGAACATAGCAATGATAGAGGCTGCAGCATATAGATCACTAGCCAAACGGTCGGATGTGACTACTTTCGCGATCATCGTCACGGAAATCGATCGGCTTCTAAAAACAGCTAGAAATAAACTCGAAGATGTAACTCTACAAGAGCTTTCACACGAAGAGACCTTGAAAGAAGTCAAAGCTAAGCTTTCTTCGGAATATCATGACTATCTAGACGTGTTTGACCGAGCGATGACTGATCAACTACTTTCTCATCGCTTCTACGATCATAAAATTGAGTTGATCAACGAGAAAACATCTTCTCGAAGTCGCCTCTATCATATGTCTGGCTACAAGCTTCAAAAGATGAAGAATTACCTGATCGAGCATCTGAATAAAGGCTTTATATCTTCTAGCTCAGCTCCATACGCTTCGCTCATACTATTCGTCGAAAAGAAAGACGGTAGCTTGCGTTTCTGTATAGACTACAGAAAGCTCAATGCTTTGACCAAACGAGATCGCTATTCCTTATCGCTAATAGACGAAACTCTCGCTCGTATTCAAGGTAGCAGGTACCTGACCCGATTGAACATCATTGTCGTCTTCAACAAACTGCGTATGCATTCGAGCAGCGAAGATTTGACTATCTTTATCACCTCTTTTGGTTTCTACAAATATCACGTGATGCCTTTCGAATTAACCAACGGCCCGACTTTCTATCAACACTATATGAACGACGTGTTATTTGACTATCTTCATCAGTTTTGCCAGATCTATCTAGATGACATTATCATTTACAGCAAAACACTGAAGAAACATAAGCGACACGTACGATTAGTTCTACATAGACTACGAGAGGCTGATCTTCAGATGAATATAAACAAATGCGAGTTTCATGTTCAGAAGATCTTCTTCCTGGGACTATTGCTATTCATCAAAGGACTAAAGATGAACCTCAGAAAAGTACAAGCAGTAGTCGAATGATCTACTTCTACAAACCTCACTCAGGTGCAGTTCTTCGTCGACTTCTGCAATTTCTATCGACGTTTTATAAAGAACTTTTCGAAGATTGTTCGTTCTCTGGTTCGGCTAACCCAAAAAGAGGTGATATTTGAATGAGATCAAGCTTGTCAAACGATCTTTGATCATATGAAGAAACGAATGACTGAAGCCTCTATCCTTCGCCATTTTGATCAGAATAGGGAGACTATCCTTGAAACAGACTCATTCGACTACGTCAACGATGACATACTTTCTCAGTATGACGACGAAGAAACATTGCATCCGATGATCTACTACAGCAAGAACCTGAGCCCCGCTGAGTGCAATTACGAGATCTATGACAAGAAACTACTAGCAATCATTCGTGCCTTCGAGCATTGGCGACCTGAGCTGGAATTGACTGAGCTATTCATCAAGATGTTCACTGATCATCAAGCTTTAACGCCATTAATGGAAGATAAAGAGCTAAGTAGACGTCAAATGCGCTGGGTACAAAAGCTCGTCGACTTCAACTTCAAAATCATGTATCGCCCAGGCAAACAAAACATCAAAGTCGATGCATTGACTCGCCGAGCCGATTCAGTTCCTAGAAGCTCCGAGAATGAACGATGTCGCTATCAGCGAACTACGATTCTCACGCCGAATCGGATGGAAATCGCTGATCTAGAAGAGAAAGAGAACGATGAATCAATTTATCGATTGATTCTAGAAGCTAACAGAATCAACGAGAATTGTATTCTACTTCGTGAAGCCGTATTAAAAGATGAAGCTCAATACGAAGATACTAAATTAAGGGATTGTCGAGTTCAGAACGGAATACTATACCGGAGTGACCTTCTATGGGTTCCCTTCGATGAGCACCTTCAAATGAAGCTAATTCGAGAAGTTCACGATCAACCTTCTATTGATCATTCCGAAATTCTCAGAACGATGAAGGTCATAAGAAGATACTACTATTGATCTTCAATGCGGAAGACAATAGATCGATATATTCGAAACTGCTACATTTGTCAGCGATCAAAGACTTCTCGGAATAAATTCAATGAACTACTACATTCTCTATTCATACTCGAACAGCGATGAAAGGACATAGTCATGAATTTTATCATCGACTTACCTTCTTCGGAAGGCAAAAACGTCATACTAACAGTGATATGTAGACTGTCAAAGAAACGGCATTATATTTCTTGCTTCACTGATGACGAGGGGATCACAGCAGAAAAAACAGCTGAGCTAATGCTTCAGTGAATATATCGGATACACGGTTTACCCGATTCCATTGTTTCGAATCGAGGTTCTCAATTTACCTTCATTCTATGAAAGTCGCTTTGCAAAAGGCTAGGCATTAACCTTCGACTCTTCACAGTCTATCATCCTCAGACCGACGGTCAAAGTGAACGAGTCAATCAGAACGTCGAAAGGTATCTTCGGTTCTTCTGTTCGTACATGCAGGATGACTGAGCTAAGCTACTACTCATGATCGAGTTCGCCGACAATAATGCTCTGTCCTCAGTCATCTTCTCGACCCCTTTCTTCCTAAACAAAGGCTTTCATCCTCGTATGAGCTTTGAACCCGATGTCATCGAATATAAAAGTTCCCGTGAACGCTTGCAGGCGGCTAAAGCCGAGGATATATCTGAAAATATGAACAAAACACTGAAGTTTGCTCGCGAGTCGCTAGCCAAAACACGGGAACAAATGATGAAACAAGTCAATAAGCATAGAAAAGAAGTTGATTACGAGGTCGAATCAAAGGTGTTTCTGAATAAAAGAAACATCGTTACAGCGAGATCTTTCAAGAAGCTAGATGACAAAATGCTCGGTTCTTTCACCAATCTAGATCTCGTCGACTCTTCATATAAACTGGAATTACCAGAGTCTATGCGTGTTCATGATGTATTTCATCCTGACCTGCTTCGCTCTGTCGCCGACGACCTCTTGCCTGGTCAAAAGAACGAACCCTCAGGTTCAATAGTGGTAAACGACAAAGACGAGTGAGAAATCGATGATATATTGAATTCCCGCCGATATCGAAGACGACTTCAGTATAGAGTCAAATGGAATGGCTATGACAATGACCTCAATTGGTACAACGCTGATGACGACGAATTTATGAACGCTCAGAAGATCGTTGACGATTTTCATATTCGATATTCGAACAAACCGCGCTAATCGACAATTCAACCAATCACGATTTAACAGGCCTGGGCCTGTGAAATCATGATTGGGCAATCAATCGAGCCGGGCAGGAAATACATTCATGCGGACATGAATCGTCGAAGGGGGGGAGTAATGTCACGATCCTAGCCTTGCCAGGCTCAGTCTTCTAGCCTTATTAGGCCTATCCTCGCTTCGTCACCTTGACTAGTTCCTATTGGGCCTAGCGTCGGCTGAGGAACACACATATGTAGCCAGCTTCTTTCTCGTAGCTATCTTTCTTCCTTAGCATTTATCTTCTAGTTAAATGACACCCCTATCTGACCCGCTCTAGACAGGTCTCTAACAGTTATGAGTCTGCATAGAGCGAATCATATGAGTGTATTCTAACTAGAAGTTCAAAGCTGAAGTAGAAAAAAGATGCAACACGACGTGAGTTTTACTCACGAAGACATGCTAGATCGCTAGCGTGTCAACAACAGTTCTACTCACAGCTCTATACTAGTCTATGTTAGATTAATCAGACTAATCAGAGGTATCAAAGATGCATGCTTGCAACAAATTGCTTCTTTCTGCACTCTATACTATAACTGTTCTCAATGCAAAAACTCTATAAATCTGTTTCTTCTTTATTTTTTCTCTCTTTCATCTGATTCTTTGATGACATCACAGCTTGAAATTAATTCAGTATGCTCATTAAGAGTATCATTCAAATAATCATCATTGCTGCGCTCATGATTTCTAAAAGCTTTTTCAAGTTCGTGATGTTCTCTTCTTATTGCATTGCTTTTCATTCTACTTTTCATCTGAAACATGTTAATAAAATGTGCTTAATTGACATTCAATCTTTGTTGCATTTGCACATCATCATAACAACATCAAGTACTAATCTTTCATGTAAAAATTAATTGAAGTCAATTTTTCTTGTGCATAGCTGCATCAATAATGCGCTGTGACACTTTGCATGATTCTTGTGCAGTCACAGATGTCAATGTATCATCTTTGATGTCAAATATTGAAAATGAGCTGTGTTGAATTTCTCTTTTCAAACTATTCTTCATGTTTGTTTGATTTATTTCTGTATGAGTGTCAATCTTGTCATTACTTCAATGCATTAATGCTCAGTCAGCAATAAAGATAAATCATGTACATTGTTAATCATCTTGTTCATTGCTTTATTTTCAAGTACTTTTGCATGTTTTGTCACTCAATGTAGCTTCAGCATGACTTCTTAAGATTGAATGCTCTCATGTGCAATCTGAACTTGTTGCAGACGTGTCTGATCTTTTGTTGATATCATAGCTTTCACTGTTTTCAGAAAAGTCTGACTATCATTGTATACTTTGTATATTTTTTCATGACACTTTTGATTCTCTGTTGCTACATCTGCAAGATGTTTCACTCTTGCGATCAATTCTTTCAGTTCTTCATGATGAATGATGATTAAAGTCGATTCTTTTAATCTTTTATTTAACTCTCAGTTAATTCTCATTGCAGTCATCATAACATTTTCTTTACTGTCGTTATTATTTGAGTAAACTCTTTGCTTCAACACAAATGTGTTGAGATGATGTTGACTTATTGACATTTTCTTGTTTGCAACTATAACTACTCTCAATGATTCTGATCAGAAAGTCATCATGTAAAGATGACTTCACTTCATTTTCATCTGTTTGAGTGTTTCTTTCATTCACTTTTGCTTCAGCTGCAAAGATGTCTTGCACAGCTTTGATTTTCAATTTCTTTTTAATATCAAGTTATTATGAATTCAATGCATCATCATTTTAATAACTTCATCTGATTTTTGAAAGTTCATGTTCATTATCAACTTTTGTATCAGCTTTCATAGATGAATATTTATCAACACTATGTTTATTTCTATCTGTAGAATCTTTATTGATGTTACACGATAAACATTGATGATTTGTCACAATGCTCTTTCTTATACTGATTTCAGCTTGATGTTCAGATCTTTTCAATGACTCTTCATTCTCTGTAACATGTATCAAATGATGACTTCATGACTAAGCAGAGAGTGCATCATCGCGAAGTATATTTGCTTTCTTGTTGTCATTGATGAGCTTCAAGTAAACTCAATGATTGTCTGCATGATCTTTTGTTTAATCACTAGTTTTGCTTTGACATGATGCATGTAAATCACTCATTTCAGCTTGAAGTTCAGTTGAACTCTCAAAACTCTGATATTTGATTTCAAGTTAATCTGATGTTTCATCAGCTTTACATTAATGTTCATATTAAATCACTTAAAGATTCTCGTAAAGTGAATCAACTCATACTTTGTCTTTAAAAACTTGATGTTGTACATTTTTGATTACTGTTCACATCTATCATAGATCTCGTTAAGAACTTTGCAATTGCACTTTATGAACTCTTCATATATTAAGATATTAACGTTGTTTATGAAATTTGTGAAGCTTATTCTCAGTCTGATGTCATCACATGCTTTTAGCAAGTTCACGTTGTAGAACAGATATAATATTGATGATAGCAAAGAATCTTGTAATATGTCAACGTTCATGCTGCATTTCATCATCATGTAATCATTGATTGTGATCATGATGCATCAATTTCTCAAAAAGTTCTTCACAAATTTGAGAAGCAGTCTGAGAACTCTTTTTTTTTATGTCATGCAAGAGTTTGCTATGCACTACATTATTAAATGCACTCTTCTCATTTAAACTCAGCAGTGAGATTACATTTCTTCTTATATCACTTTATACAATGTGTATCTTTTCTGTAATCAGTTGCAAAGTTGTATCTGTTGATTTTTGTTTGTAAATTCTCATCTGAATGTTCAATATTAAGTCACACACTTTTATGATGTTTTGCAGACGTTCAAATATGATGAACTTTAGTATTTTGCTCAATGTATCAAGTAATACAATTGATTTATATATCTTTGCATTAAAGTAGTTCTTCTTATCTGATTTTCACATCACTATTATGATCACGCTCTTGAACTGAGTTAACTGTATTCTCTTCTGCAAACATCTTTTAAAAAGAAAGCATATTTATTTTGATGTATCATCAACGAGTCTGCGCATTATTCTATTTATATATTCTGTGTGTTTTGAAGTCTTGTTAAGCATTGTCTTGTAGATGATTCTCTTAATCTCATGATGTGTTAGCAAAATGTCATTCTCAATCAAGAGCGAGTACTTAAAGTCTTCTGTGTTCAGTATGAAAATCTCTGAAGATAATGAAAAGTGAGTTTAAAACATCATCTTCATTTTATTCTGTGTTATCGTAGTGATGTCGAAGCACTCTGACTTGATCAGAGAGAAAATTGTCGTTTGAGTCAGTGTGTCTGTGACTGCATTTCTTGCTTATTTTGCAGTTTTAAACAGTTCTCTCAAGAATTGTTTAATGTTCTGCATAATTTCTCAATATTCACTGCATTTCTGTTTTCTGATAATCTTGCTCTTCTTGTCACATGCTTGAATGTACTTTGTTCAATCATTGATGATTCAACAGCTTCTTCTCATTCATTGCATGCTTTTGATGATCTTTGTACACTTTTTCGTTTATTCTGCTTTGATCATTTCATGTGATCTCGCTCAGAGAATAAAAATCTCGATGATCTTCTTCAATGCATGCAGCAGTTGCTTAGTGTACTCATTTATGCATTGATGCTTCATTTCATGATTCAACAATGATTTCAACATTTGTTCTTTCAGAATATTGATAAACTTTTCTTTATTCATTGTCTTTCAGTTGCAACGCGATTTTCGTGCTGACTTTTTGCAGACTCTGAAATCTATAATTGTTTATATTGATAAATGATCTGAGAAGTTTTTCATTTCTTCATTGATTTCACATCATATTAATTGATTCATAATGTCATCTGTCGTGAAGATCAAATTTATTGTTATTTGAAATTTTTGATAATCTCTCATAATTGTGTCTTGAGATAGCATCAGCAATGCATCAACATTTGTGATCATTTCAATTAAATCATTTGATAATAGATGTTGTTTTAAGTAGAATGATTTCTCTCATGTAAAATGATGCAGATTGAAGTCTTTTACAAGAATGCATTCTTTCAACATGTGTAACATCTTTTCAATGTCTGAAAGACTTTCTTTTTCATGAATGACTTCATGATCTCTGAGTGACAAATTGTATGCTTCGTGAATGTGTATAGCTTTCTGAGTCATCTGTGTATTGTCTATTAATGTTTATAATGTAATCATGTTTACATCTTTAAAGTGTCATGTTGAGTGTCAGATGTTACTGTTAATTCTCTTGTTTATGTAAAAATAAATTTTAATCTCATTATTCTTCAGCGTGAAATTGACAGTTGCTGAGCAGTACGCTCTGAAATTCTCATCAAATCATCAGAATTCTTGAAGAATCAAAATGTTATAATTCTTTATCTTTTTCTCATGTAGTAATACTATCATCATCTTTTCTCTGAACTTGTGAATGTTGTACTGTAGTATTCAAAGCTTTTTTTGCTGAAACATTAAAGTTTACATTCAAAGCTGTTTGATGTTCTTTTAAATGTCTGCAATGTGCTTGCTTTTCTTGTAAAATCTTCAAAAGAAGATGATGCTGAAATTGACATGATTGATGTTGACTTCAACTCATTTATTTTTGACTTCTTGACTAGATGATTCAATATAATGTTTTCGAATGTGATGATTATGCTGAGCAGATGACTTTCATTTGTTGAGCATTTCTGTTTTCTCTTCAAGTCATTGTTTATCAGCGATCTTAGATTGATAGATGTTTCTGTGAATATTTTCAATGTCATCGCTTTGAGTTCTTTCTGCTCTTGTACGATGTGATATAGAGATCTGTGTTTCATGATTCTCTTTATTCTCTCTTTTTCAATCTGTCGTTTATGACATTGAGAGTCAAAGACTCTGTGTGTACTTCAACATGTTTCACATTTTCACATGTTTCAAGTTTGTTTATGAAAACAGTACTTTGAGCGATGATTTAGCATGCAGTAAACGCATCTTTGCTTGTTTTTGCATTCATATGTTTTATGATCATAGTTTTGACACTTTAGACACTAATGTGTTTTACAACTTGAATCATAGAACTGCATGATTTTTATATTGATTTCATGACATATTCTTTCATCAATTAGCTTGTTCATCATCTCAGCGCTGACTACGCATATCATCAGCGAGATGTATCTCTTCTGTTCACTATTCTTTGTGAGTCACTCAACTTTCTCAATCATAATCTTCAAATATATGTCTTTGTTGATCTTAATGAGCGCTTTTGCTCTCTTCTTCTTTATGTCTTTAGACATTTCTTCAACTTTAATTTCATGTATCACTACTTTGAAACTAACTTCATGCAGACTTGCATTCAATGAAATCTCTTTGATTCAAAAATCGTTTTTCTTCAGTATTTTCTTGCTGTCTTTTATCTTGACTTGAAATATCAGTAAATCTGATCATCTCTTCATAGTCTCTATATTCTTGCGCGTTTATCGAAAATATGTTGTATACATTGCATGTAATATACATAGACATCTGCAATTTGTAAAGAGTGACAGAGACAGAATTTAGTGCTTTTAGTGATCAATATCTCAAATATTCATTTAATTTTATGTTTCAGATTTGCGTCACTTTTAACTGATGCATATTCATAAAAGCATCAACATCTCTAGAACTTCTAAGAGCGCAGTATGTCTATTTATCATTTGATTCAATAAATATGATCTTGACATTTGTAGCAATTAAAGTCACAATGTCAAATAATATCATTAAAGCTTGTAATTCACTGTTATCTCTGCATGATTTTTCTTTGTTAGAATCATCATCAACGATCAAGCTGTCAACTGCACAATTATCATACATTGCAAACAGTGTATCTTTTGTTCTTTAGTAATTAATGTCATCATAAACGTCTTGATCATTCTTCTCAATATTGTCACTCTTTTCTTATTGTGCATTCACATCACTTCTAACACTATATTCTCTCATGACAGCATCTGCAACATAAGCGCTTGCGCATTCTTGAGCAAGATGTTTGAAGTGTTCAATCAGTGCGCTTGCATCACTATCAATATCATGTTTTCTCATGTAAGCACATGTAACAGAAGTGCTTTCGCAGTATGAAGCAAAATATTTGCTTTGTTTGAATCATTTGATTATAATGATTACTGTGCTTGAATTCTATTCTTCTTTAATTTCTTTATTTTTGCAAGTTATGTTCATGATGCTTTTCTTTCTCATCTTGCACATGAAGCTTTCATATTTCTTCTCATCGCTTAGAATCTTGTCTATCTTATCTGCTTTATATCACAAACGTTTATTCTTCTTCATGTTTAAAGCATTTTACAAGTTATTAAACTTTCATTCTCAGCTGATCTTAATCATTGTTGACTTGACATCATTCTGTTGTGTTATCACAAGCTCATATATATCGCTTTGTAATATGATATGTGATTGATCTTTAGTTTGTGATGTAGAGTGAAATCTCTTACTAAGAATTTGCTTCTTGCTGACTTGAACATCATCAGTCAATGATTCATTCTCTGTGTTCGATTTGATCAATCTTTTCTACATAGCATCAGTGATTGAAGATTTAGTTGCAAGTTGTGATATTTACAGCTTCATTCAATAATACTACGTCAAAGACAAGTGATGTTAGTTTTAAAAATTGAAAGATGAAAATGCTTTCTGAACTCAAGAATGTTTTCTTATGACTTGCGTTTGAATTGAATTGCACGTCGTTTTCTAACTCATATAATGAAAGATCATCAAGATAATCAACGTATACATTGAGTACAGCTTGAATGTTCATAGTCACTTTGATATCATCATTATCGATTTATTGCTTGATATGACATAGCAGAATCTTCAATATTAATTGTTGATGCTCGCAAGCTTATTGATTTCATGTCGCATTGACGCGCATTCATGTCGCTGCGTGTTATCAAGTTCAGCTTCGCTTCAATCACTTTAGTCACTGATATATGCAAATGTTCACTTACTCTTCACATTTAATTTCTTAAACTTGTTTAATCTGTGCTCTTCTGATTCATATTTTCATATACAATGAGTGATCATTGTCATTGCAATGAGAACAACATTAGTAGAAAGTGAATCAAAGAATATCTTCAAGTATTCTTAATATGCTATCTCATCTCTGACTTTGCAGTAAATCTTCTGAGTCAATACATTTGTTATGATTCTTGCGCAGAATCTGTCTTGAAAAGTTTTTTCACATTAAACGATGTTGCAATCTTTGATTAATACATATCTTTTCACACGCAAAGTCATCATTATTTAACAGACTTTTTATCAAATTCTTTCACTCTTTTCTTGTGAATTGCTTCTGTCAATCATATTCACTTTCAACTATGATTCATACTCGACTCAGTACATTAGATCATCACGTTTCAAAGATGTCATACATTTATTTATTATGAGTCTTATTTGCAACGAAAGATCTGAGCATATTATCTTTTGAATCTCTCTTGTCGTTGAAATGTTCTTTACTTCAGAACATTTGTGACCTGACTTTTTATCTAGATGATTTGCAATATTCTTTCATACTTCTCTTATTTTCTCATTAAGTCATTTCTTTTTAAAGTCTGATCATGAATTGCTATTGCTATCAACATGATCACTCAATATTCACATAAGTAAATAATGAGTGCAAACTTCAACAATCAACTCATGATTGACAATGAAGTTGCATTTAGTTCAACGTGATATCTTTTCTCATAAATATGATGTTATTGATTCTCAGTTTGCATCGTTGACATCATCATCATCAAAATCAATTTTAGTATGTCTGTTATTGATTAATTGAAAAGAATTGAGCTGTTCAATATTGCATACATTGAGTTTTTAAAATGTCATGATGACTTTGCAAGAATACTTTCATTGAATGCTTTGACAATGTTTAATTCTGTCTTTTTTCAAATTAATCATTTATTCTTTTGAATTCTTAAGTGAGTTATTACTTCAAGAGTGACACGTCTATCTTCATTGAAGACTTCTCTCACAGAATCACTGTCGCTTGAGTCTGTTGCAATCTCGTTGTCATTGTGAGTCTTTGTATGTTCAACTGCGCTGCGCTTTGATGATGATGATTTCTTGAAGTTGCTCATGTGATGATGTTTTTTCTGTAATGTCACATAGTATCTTGATAAACTCATCATCATAAAGATCAATATATCTTCATGTTGCATTCAAGATGAGAATCATTTGATGTGACTCAACAATGTATGATTGTTGAGAAAATCTATGCAACAAACGATTGAGAAGAAGAATAAAAGAGAATGTCAGATTGCAAACGATTTTTTCTTATGATAAGAGAAGAATTTATCTTATTTCAAGCACTAAGAATAGTTCATTTAATCTTGACAAAAGTTCATTGAATCTTTATTGATGTTGAATGAACTATAAGTCTTGTCATTGATTCTTGAAATTTCTCAATTATGACATAATCTCATTATGTCATCTTATACTGAGAGTCTTGAACATGAACATGTTTTCTACAAGCATTCTACATAATTTCTTCAGTAATCAGCTGCTTGACATGAGTATCACAAGAAATTTGAAATTTACAATCATTGTTTGCAACAGACTGAATTGTAAAAAGAAAGTGAATAAATTCTTCTGCATGCATTTCTTTCAGTGCTGTTTTTCATTCACGCTCATTACTGATATATATTTTTGCAAATTCAGCTCAATCTCAATCAGCTTTATAAATCTGTCGTATTTCATGTCATCAATGCAAATCAAATTCTTCACTGATTCATGTTTAAGAATATCTTGTGATTTGCAACATATGTTATAATTGAGATCACAACTGATTTGTATTATGAGAATTTTGACTGATCTGACTGATACTGATTGAGATTTCTTGAAATCTCATTCATTGCAAACAACATAACTCAAGAGATGTGAATGTATCTTCAATTGAAAAAATGATGAAAAATTATGCTTGAGATTATCTTGTTGTGTCTCTCTGACTCTGAATCATCTTCTTACATTGTAATTTGATCATTGTATCATGAACATTAACATAAAATCACTTCTTGATCTTGCAACATCGTTGAATATAATATGAAACTCATGATATATGACTTCAAATGTCGATTTGAGAATCTCTTTCAACTTGTTTATATTTAACTTTCATTTTATAAGTTGTAAAAATCTCATCTGATTTTGTATTTGCATCTTCAATTGCATGTATTCAGACTCATCAATGTTGAGTTCTTCTTTCACTCTGTTTATTGATCATTTGTAGTATACATACTCTTTACATGACATCTTTGACAATGCATTCATTATACTAAACAGAAGACTTGATGTTTGTTGAATCTTTTCACGTCTGTGATTAATGATTGCGCTTATCACAAAAAACTTTAGCATCAGCAATTCATAACATCAGAATTTGATTAATGTCACACTTGCTACATCTTGTTTATGTAATAACTGACATCAGCTTTCAGTGATCTACTTATTGCTTAAGCTCTTAACTAGATTTATGAAATACATATTAATTATCTAGAGTCTACTACTAAGTCACTCACACTTCTTTATAATACAATCGTTTGCAATCATCAAGTCAATTCAATTTTTTAGATCAATTCATTGATACAATTGACTTCAATTGATTGACATCATGATATCAAATTTGTAGCTGATGATACTCTTGCAACAAGCAAAGCTTTGTTTGCTACATATATTTCATAAGAATACAGCTTTTGTGAGATTAAACTCTGATTTTAGTTCTCATCAGTTCGTAACTGAGATTTCTGTTCATCAAGAAAAATTTGATTAAACAAAGTCAAGAGATGATTATAGTTCTTAGTTGATTAATCATGTAACATTGTTGACTTTGATGATTCTGTATATGCTCTGAAGCATAAACATAATACATATACATTGTTTGATTTTTGTCTGCGATGAGATTGAATCAGTTTCAAATATCTTCAGCTTTCATGTTTGAAGTAATATTCTGCTACTCTCATCTCTTTATGCAAGAAATTCTTCTCATAGATTGAATTGTATGAATTTCAGTCGTTGAAGTTGTTAATGTAGAAGAACTTGTTTTTGTTTGATTCGCTACGACTATCATTTGCTGATACAACATGCACACTTTTCAGAATTGTATGCAAATGAAAAAATTGACTAACTTCAAGTGAATGAGAATTTTTGATGTTATCTTTAGATCAATGCTTTATCTCAATCATTTCATGCATAGCATGTTGAGTTTTCTCATTGTGAAGTTTGAGTAGTTCGACAAGAACATCATTGTGTCGTAACTCATTACTCTTGTTGTCTTGATGTAATGAATCTATAATGAAAAGAATAAGTCGTAGCTGATCAGACAGTCGATCGTTTAGCAAAGTTAATACTTCAATCATTTCTTTCAATCTCTTCTGAATCAAAATATAATCACGTCTTCAAACTTTCTTCTTTTTCTGTCAGTTCAATGAGCAGTATACTCTATCACTAACAAGATTCTCTAAGTCATTGACGTTTTTTTCATCTTGTTTTCAGCATTGAAGTGACTCATGAACGCTTACATAGTATGATTCAACTCAGATCAAGTCTTTTTTCTTTTTATTCAACTCTTTATCTGATACAACTTTCTCATCGACTATGTTGTGACACTTACACATAAAGATTGTCAACGCATCAAGAAGCTTCTTTATGTTCAGAATTCTAACTAAAATCAATGCATGACATCATAACTTTAAATTGAGTTCTGTCTCTTGTATTTGATTACATTGTTCGCGAATGAGTGCATCTTGAATTTTACGAAGACTAAAGACATGATTGAATCATGTTATCATAGCAATTAATGCATGCTTGTTAATCTTGCTCTGTCTTGTATCTCTGTAAAGAAAAATATTTTTCATTGCAAGAAGATTCAGATGTCGAGTATTATGATGCAATAACTATGTTTGAAACGTGTCTCATTTATTGATACAATCGAAAAAGATTTTTATTAAATACTTGTGTGTGATCTCACTGTGCTTTGTATTGAAATTATCAGCACTATTGTATCTTCGAATCTGACTTGCATAATGTGTCATCACATGTAGTTTTGAAATGTTGAAATGATTGATATCTGTATCTGAATGCTCAGATTGCAAATGATGAAAAACATTCTTTAACTTGTTTAATCAAAAAAGTGCATGTTCAAGATATCAAAGAATTTCTTCATCATGCAAATGATACTGAGCAAGTATCATGAAGTTTATCACTGCTTAAACAAAGTGAATTGCTGCAGATGCTTTCGTGATCAGAAGCGATGCAATGACTGATATAAGCTGACATACAATCGACTTTTGATTTGCATCAGTTTATTGCTTAATTGTATTGTACTTGACAAATCTCTTTATGTTTTTAAATAATGAAATGACGCGAAATCTTTAATTCAGCTGAGCTGTTTCTGATGCATCGTTTAAAGCTAATCTGATTTCTTTTCTTCTTTGACTTGTACAAACATTCTCATTGATGATCTGACTGAGTCATAACATTAAATACAAGACAATTTTCTTAAGTAGTTGATGTAACACATTTATCATTATTGTCTTGTGAATATTGATAAACATATGTGATCATGCAAAGTTTTTCATTGAATGTATTCAAGCAAAATTATTCTTGATCATATTGTTCTTTCTTTGTTGTCTTTGTTGATTTCTAGTGAATGCATGCATTCAAATTGATCATGTCTTGTCTAAATTTTTGCGCTCATGAGATGATACTTAATAAATAGAGCATTGTTGATTCATCTTGATGTTTATGATTAATACTTGTTTCTCGTAGTTCATCATGAACTTGATGATTATCGAATAACATTGTCTTATTTTATTGTCTGCGCAAAAAACAGAAATGTCGTTTCTGATTGTAACTTCAACGACTGTTACGTGTGAAATCATGTATTAATGCATGATGATACATGTTTAACGTACGCTTGAGTATGATTGATAATATCATGTGTCAAATCTTTGACTTGATATCATCATCATCATTGTCAACTATGAGAAGAAATTTCAGAAGAATCAATTTCAATCGTTTTTGAGCATATCTTGTGCATTGATTTAGATTCTCTATCGTTAAATATATAGATCATGCAGATAGATTGCTTCAATGCTCAGTCAAGACTGTCTTCTCGATGAAAATTAACAGTGATATCATGATAGCATCATCAGAAAGCTTCTTCTGCGTTTCTCATTATCAATCAGCAGTATGCATCTTATTGTAGATTCAAAAGTTGTTGACATTATAATGTTAAATGAATGTGTAGATCAGCTCGTCTTGAAATGATGAATGACTCAACAAGAATCGAAGTGTCTTGATGATGTTGCAATACAAAATGCAGTGCCGCTCTTCTTGAACTTCTTTGTAACTGAATTTGACTGTGAACATTCAAGAATATCATTCATCGTTTTCAACATTATATGAAATCTGATGTAGAAGTATCAATCATTTGTTCACGTCATGAAAGCTGACATGTTGATGTAAGACTCGCAAGCGCGAATCTTGAAAAAATTGATTAACACTGTCTTTGATAATCTTTGTTTGATGAAGTCAATGAATGAACATGTAATTTGCTTCACATTGAAATAAATAATATTGATTGTTGTTTATGTTCTTGATCATTTGAGAATTCAAGCTCAACGACTTTGATACTTTCTTTAACACGTCGACTGTTGTTTCGACATCATGATCAGTTGTCTCAACGAAGATTTCAACTTGCAGCGCTGATGATGTGAAGAGAAGTTCAGTCTGAAGTTGTATTGTTTCGATTCTTGATGATATATGTTTCATATTTTGATTCAAATCAGCGCTATTCATCTCAATGTTCATGTGCTCTTTTGCAAAATCATTTATTAACATATATTCTTGATTCTCGTTTTCGATGTTCATCTGAACACTTTCATTGTGAGAATCATTCAAGTTTGAACCTCATTCTGCAGTTTCATGATCGCGTCAGATAAGCTGCATCGAATCGCATGACAACGATTCTGATGATGATGATAACTTTCGTCAGAGAATCTTTCGTGATCAATCATGCAAGTGAATATGACAGTGATGCATTGACAAATTCTCAAGTGCTAATTAGTCAATCACACGCAGCTAATCATCACGTTGACATTATTGACATTATTGACAGATAATCAAATCAGAGATTCAATCAAACATCATTAAATTACGTCATTAATCTTGTACTTAGATTTAATAGCTGATAAATTGAATTATTTATCTTTGCGCATAGATAATTAAATGATTAACAGCATCATTAAACAGTTTGACAACATCTTCATTCTTCGCATTCTACATGCTCATCATTCTACTCGTCATTCTACATACTCATCATTCTACTCGTCATTTTACATACTCATCCTTCTACTCGTCATTCTACATACTCATCATTTTACTCGTCACTTTACATGCTCATCATTCTACTCGTCATTCTACATACTCATCATTCTACTCATCATTCTACATACTCATCATTCTACATACTCATCATTCTACTCGTCACTCTACATACTCATCATTCTACTCATCACTTTACATGCTCATCGCTCTACTCACTCATCTACTCGCTCATTTACTCGCTCATTTACTCACTCATCTACTCGCTCATTTACTCATTTTATCAATCTCTCTATCAAATGCTTTATCAAACTCTCTATCAAACGCTTCATCAAACGCGTTGATTGAACGCATAAAACACATTAAACAGTGCTTCAAACAATGCTTTCTACATGACTTGAAAACAGTACTGTTATTTCTGTGATTAGTAATTTTCGCTCTCAGTCAAAGATCAACGCTAGAAAATTCAGAAAATTCAGAATATTTACTTCTTCTCACTTCTTTCTTTCTTCATAGTTCTACTTTTCAGAACAACAACAATCATATTTCAATAATGCTAACTAGCTTAATAAAACACATTCTTTATGACTCGATATTGAACTTTCTATCAAATTCTTTACTGAGCTTTCTACTGAGCTTTTTACTGATCTTTCGATTGAGCTTTCTACTGATTTTTCTATCGAGATTTTTACTGATCTTTCTACTGATCTTTCTATCAAGCTTTCTACTGATCTTTCTACTGAGCTTTCTACTGATCTTTCAATCGAGCTTTCTACTGATCTTTCTACTGATCTCTTGATCGAGCTTTCTACTGATCTTTCTACTGAGCTTTCTACTGATCTTTCTACTGATCTTTCTACTGATCTCTTGATTGAGCTTTCTATTGATCTTTCTACTGAGCTTTCTACTGATCTTTCAATCGAGCTTTCTACTGATCTTTCTACTGAGCTTTCTATCAATCTTTCTATTGATCTTTCTACTGAGCTTTCTAGTGAGCTTTCGATCGAGCTTTTTACTGAGCTTTCTACTACTGAGCTTTCTACTGAGCTTTTTACTGAGCTTTCTATCAATCTTTCTATCGATCTTTCTACTGAGCTTTCTACTGAGCTTTCTACTGAGCTTTCTACTGAGCTTTCAATTAAGCTTTCTAACTATTGAGCTTTCTACTGAGCTTTCAATCAAGCTTTCTAGTGAGTCTTTTACTGAGCTTTCAATCAAGCTTTCTACTGATCTTTCTAGTGAGCTTTCTACTGAGCTTTCAATCGAGCTTTTGATCGAGCTTTTGATCAAACGCTTTATCAAACTTTCTACATGCTTCAAATTACTCATTGATTGAGCGCATAACATGAGTTGAACAGTGCTTTCTACATGACTTCTTTCATGATTCTTTATCAAACAGTCTTCATGATTCTCTATCAAGCATTCTTCATGTTTCTTTACTAAGCACTCTTCATGTTTTTCTATCAAGCACTCTTCATGTTTCTCTATTAAGCATTCTTCATGACTCTCTATTAAGCACTCTTCATGATTTTCTATCAAGCATTCTTCATGTTTCTCTATCAAGCACTCTTCATGTTTCTCTATCAAGCACTCTTCATGACTCTCTTCATGATTCTCTATTGAATACTTTACATAGTCAACAATTTGTTTAAATAGATGATTAGATAACTAGTTAAATAATAAATTCATTGATTTAATATCTTGCTTTTGCATGTGCTTGAGCATATAGAATTGAGCATATAGAATCAGAATAATCAGTGTCAGCAGTGTTATTTTGATGATTCATGTCATTTTGATGATTCATGTCATTTTGATGATTTATGTCATTTTGATAATTAATGTCATTTAAGCTATTAAGCATGCGTCTGTAGCTAATCACGTCAAAGTGATCTTATAAGAAGAGAGATCGATCAAAATGATAAATTATTTAATTTATCGTCTAATTACGTGATTAGACACTCGATGAGATTTGTCAATGATGAAGATGATGTTCAAGCTCACTGATGTTGTTTATCTTCATCTCACATGAAGAGCATACGCGTTGCATTATCTGTAAGTCTTTGATTAGTGTTTTTATATAACTTGTACAAAGCAATAATGAATTGTAACAATTCTTTACGCTCAACTGTTTATCTGTGCATGAAATGTCAGTAACGAGATGAATCAAAAAATGTCAATCGCAAAGTCAATGAATCACGTTTGTTCAAAAGTTATCGACTTCAATTTGAGCTCAATAGTTAAGATATGTAAATCATATAAACTATATTTAGCTAAATCATAAAGAAAACGAAATCAATCACTTGAACAAATATCATCACTATTCTCATGATCTAACTATTGTCGCTCACGATGCGATCATTTAAACCTCTTATGAGAAGAGAGTAATGATTGCTAAAGTGCTATATATCTCAAGTTGAAGCAATCTTCAGAGTTTACAAACTTTATCTTATCATCATCATCTATCTTGCTCTTGTCATGACTTAATGAGCAATTCAAGAAATATATGACTATGCATTTATCTTCTTCATCTTTATTTGAAACTTTATGATAGCATGTCAATTATGCTTAAACTCATCATCACTTCTTCTGAGCTTATCATAAGTGTGAAACTGCTTAGATTTTATAGTCATCGTTATCTGATGTACAATGAAGACTGAGAAAATTCAAGTATCAAAGAGTAAAGATTTAAACTTAGATGAAGAAATTAGTTGATTGACAAATGTAAAGATGAACTCATCAATCAAATAAGTGACAGTAACGAATGAATATAATTGTTGATGATGAGATGACATTGAAAATGATGTAGTTTTGTTTTGAAGAATTTCTCATCTGATGATTCTTCATGTGATGTCAATTGCTTGTTTGAGTGATGACAAGAATTTTGACGCATCTGATGATACATCTCGATTGAACTCATCTATTGCTACTGTCAATAGTTTGATTACAATGCACATATTAATGAATCAGATGTTGCTGCATACATTGACTTCAATGAGAATGTACTTGATGATGTCACACTATAAACAGTGTCTGCAATGAACTGACTGCTTGATGAAGACTTTGATTTCATCAATGAATCTTTATTTTTTAAGAATGAATGAAGTCATTCAATGACTAAACTGAATGAAGAATTGTTGCAGTCAATTTCTTCATTATCTTTCGCGATTGCTATTGTTTAATATCGTATCGTCTTCAATTTTATTACTTCATGAGAATGATTTATATCTTGATGATAACAAATGCAAGTGAAATTTTTACACTGCTTCTAACAACATCATCAATGAGTAAGAAGATTAAGTATGTATGACTTGTCTCTCTGCAAATGCTTCTTATGTTTATTCTTTAAATGCTTTACGTAAGTGATGTCATTGATCTGAATGAAAGCAATCAGTTAGCTGATACACAGAAGAAGCAACTCAAAATGATAATTAAGATTTCATCTTTTAACACTTGTATCTTTCTGTCTTTTCTTGATACTTTGAGCTTGAGAAAAGTTTCATCATTTGTGATATAATCACTGAAGTCTTTGCAAATTCATGAATTGATCAATTCAATGATGAATCTTCTCTTGTTGCTATTTTGCAAATAAAACAGTATATTCTTCAGATTTCTTTAATCATTACGTCTCTTCAACGTCTTTGTCATCTCGATTGATTGATCAAAGCAATGAACAATAGTCTGATTGCAAAGTGAAAAATGCATGTAGTTTCAGTTGATACATCAGTTAAAGATCAAATGAGATTGATCATTACATCAAAGCTCAAAGTTAAACTCACTTGCATGATTGAATACTTTTGTATTTGAGTCGTGTGAAATCTCTCTATCATTAAGTACAATTGTTCAGTTCACAATGTAAGACAGATCATATACATCTGAATCATCATCATGAAAGTCTACAGACTTCTCGATCATGTTCTCATTTGTCTCTTCATCATATATTTCAGAATCAACTTTGTTCTTTCAACTGTTATTGTTGACACTCAAGATCTGCTTGAATCAATGCTGTGTATCATGTTTGAGTCGTGAGTTCATATCAGTAAATAAGACAGTATCTTTAAGAAGATACTTGATGTTTTTCAAATTAAACTGTTTGTTTCACGACTCTGTTTTATTTATTTGCTTCAAAACATTCAATATTCTCTTTACGACTGCTTTTTTGACAGATTCAAAAGATGAATGAAGTTCAAAAGTAATACTTCTTCATCTTTTAACATGTTGAGTAGTGAGAGCTTGTTTAGCACTAGTCGTGATGTTTCATATGCATTCAGTTGACACTATCTTCATGATAGTGTCATTTGATGTTTATTAAGTCACAAGTAATGCAAAAAGTGATTGAGAAGAAAGTGAAATTATGCAATACGTTTGAAAAATTGAAGTGCGTGAGATTCAATGAACTTGAATAATGATTCTTTGAATCTGCTTTAATTTGAAAATGTTGTTTTCTAACATTTTGACTTGAAGAAAATTTCTTGACTTTCTTTGCTGTCAAATTGACAACGACATCACATTTCAATGACTTTATGATGATTATCATCTCATCTTTCAATCATGTGAACTATGATTTGCATCATCAAATGCTTGAATGTAATCTTCACAACAAAATGTTAAAGCTGTGCTACTCATGAGAGACTTCAAACAGAGTGCTTATCTTCATGACTGTATTCAGAAAGTGATTGATAATAATGTGAAAGTTATGCAATTATCAAATGAGTAGATGCAATATGTCTTAATTGAACTACATGATTGATCTGCTCACTGACAATAAATGAATCACTGTGATTTGCAACGCTCTTATGAAAGCGCTTGCTATCACATTCTCATGAATCACAACAGTGAGAATGACAGACAGATTCGCTCGAAAGCATTATGACTTGCAATGCAATATTGATTTTGTTAACAGATGTCATGATGCTAGAAGATGATCAATTATGCTTTCTAAGCAAAGAAAATCTCAATTCAATATAAATGATTAACTATCTTGACAGATTCTGATCAAATTACGAAGATACATATCATATTTTCACTATAAATTGATTTATTCATCTTGAAAAATGTTCTTAATATAATCATGAAAGTCAACAAATGATAATCGCAGAAAGATTTAACATGAAGAATATGCAGATCAATGAAGATGTGACTGAAATGTTTATGATGCAGCTTGTTTGCTCATGTCTCAGAGTGAAACATGATAAGCGATAAAAATGCAAACAATATTCACTGTATCATTTCTTTTATATCATTAGCTTGAATATAATGAAGAATACAGTGTAAATAAGCATGATTCAATAAAAGATGAATAACAACTTTGTTGTTTTATGAATGAAAGATAATCATTGTATCAAAATTGAGATCAACACTTCTATCATTTTAATTATATTTAATAGAAGAATACAATTCATCAACAAGATCTTGCTCACTTTATTTAAGTGTATGCTTTTTTAAGAAACTCAACTTTTGAGACATCATAATAATTAAATCAGAATCATTCTCATCTTAAAGACTTTCTATCTTTCATCACAATCAAATAACATTCTCTATTCAAGCTGCGATCATCAAGATCAATCTTTCAGCTTCAACTTACATCAGTCTAGAATTTTACATTCTGCAACATTATCTTACTTTCTATCTTTCATCACAATCAGATAACAATCTCAATTTGAGCTGCGATCATTAAGATCAATCTTTCAGCTTCAACTCACATCAGTCTAGAATTCTACATTCTGCAACATTATTTCACTTTCTATCTTTCATCACAATCAGATAACAATCTCAATTCAAGCTGCAATCATTAAGATCAATCTTTCAACTTTAACTTACATCAGTTTAGAATTTTACATTCTGCAACTTTATTTCACTTTCTATCTCTCATCACAATCAGATAACAATCTCAATTCAAGTTGCAACTGTCAAGATTAATCATTCAGTTTAAATTCACATCAATATAGAATTCAACATTTTGCAATCTCATTTCATTTTATCATTGTACATTTTACAATCTCACTGCTTCTTATTGCTTCTTCACATTTAACAGCTTAACATCATCTCACATCATTATTTTACATCTTTCAACAAACATCTCATCATGATGTTCAAAGAAAAGTTCAAAGCGACATCAACAGATAAAGATGCAATGACTAATGTCATGTATCACACATCTCAAGCGATGAAGCTTGAGAATAACAATTTCACTACTTTCATTTTGAATGATGAAAAGATGATGCAGAAAGCAAATTTAGCTGAGCATCAAAGCATCAGATCTGTCATCTTTCAAGCTAAGATTATTTTTGAAATCAATAAAGTAGTTGAATCAGCAATTAATGCATTCAATTCTTTGAATGAAAATCTTTACATTACTTGCAAGATTGTGACGAAGATCTTGATGAACTGAACATTCAGCATTCGCTTCGACATTAAATTACATCAAGTCACATCATCATTATTCAAAAGCTGTTTTTTTGTTCACGACATTTTACATAACTGAGTCTTTCGCTTACATTCAAATTCTAACATTCGCGAAATTATCATTGTAATCTATTTAAACATGTCTTTGTCACATACTTTTTATTTCAAATTCATGTTTTTCACATACAACATTGATGATTCAAAGATCAAGAATCTGCATCAAGATGAATGAATGACTCTTCTTGAATTTATCTTCAGATTGATCTCAACTCATACTTAGTTAATTCTGCTTAAGAATCATGAAGATTCATCAATTCTTTAGAATATAAAGAACACACTCAAAAAAGTCTTTGATTTGTCAGAAGATTGCACAGTCAAACTGAAGATCTTCATCTTGATGATCAAACAAGATACATTTCTGAATCAGTATTGAAAATTCAACAGTAGCATCAGAATAAAGTGAGACTTTTCAGTGTTCAACATGTGATTCAGTCAGTCTAAAAATCACAAGCATATCATTCAAGTAAAACAAGTGACTTCAAAGAAGAATCATTCGACTATTTATCTATCATATCGACGCACTTATTGCAATGATAAAAAGTGCTGACTTATCAAAGATTTCTTTAGACTACAGTTGATGAAGACACAGCGAGCACTGATTGTGAAGACTCAGACATTGCTCTGCGAGTTGCATGCACTCATCACATTCATGAAAACAGACAAGAAGTATGTTGATTTGCTGCGTCTTTTTGATTGCTTCAACTATCAATTTGACTTGAAGAATCACTTTGAAGTGCAGATCAATGATAACAAGTGAACTGCTATCATTCTTGTCAAATTGTTTATTTTCTTCAATATGATAAATGTGAGCATAGCTTTTCATCACTTTCTCATCAAGACAGATTGAAGCTTGATTGAGTTGAAGTTGATGTTTGATCTTCGTGAGCATAAGTGACAGAATGATGATAAACAAGTACTTCAATATTGTCTTTTCAATACATCAAATGTGATCTCAGTTCATTCAATCATATCTGACAAGCTTAACAAAATCAAAATAGTGACAATCAGAATTTTTAATTCTGCTCATATTGATGAGAAATATTATGAATACAACGATTACTTTCGCGATATTATACTGAGTCAGAATCTTCATATCAAATTCACATCAATTCTTTTTGAAGACTTGAATCTTTTAATTACTCTTGCTGAGTGAAATATTGAGCTGAATAAGTCTCAAATGTTGATCATGCAATATCTTCAAAATCTTTCTAATAATTTTGATCTTATCAAGAAATTCTTTGAAATCGAAAAGACACTGATGAATGTTGTTATCATAATGTTACTCTTAAAACTAAGTAAGAAAGTCAAAGTGCTGAGTTCGTTCAACAATACAGCTGATACATTCATTCTTAAACTGAATGAATAGCTTCAACGACTGAAAAACAAAAACATCATTCTGATGAATAAGAAGATCATTCGTTTTCACTCGCAGTTCATTGAATATCAGATAGTCGCTCAAGACAGTTGCACATCTCACTCAGTAAACAATGATTTCGCTCGACAACGATGAAATGTCTTTCACGAGTTATCTGATGTCTTCTATGATCAGCTGACACATTGAATTATCGATCAGAGCAAAAAGACTCTACATGATATTAAAGATCATCAATACAAATTGCATCAAATCAGTCTTAACACTTTGCTTCTAAAAGTCATGAGTTTGAGCAATTGTTCAATGAATAAGACGTAATCTCAGAGTTAACAGAGTGAACAGAATGACAAGCAGCACAAGACACAAGATTCTTCAATTGTACAAATCAACAATGAAGAAGTCAATATGACTTACGAAGATTTCAAGAGCGACGAGAATTCATTCAATATGAATTACGAAGATCTTAATTCTTATGTCACACGTCAACTTTTGAAGCGAGATCACGAATTTAAACGTCATATGCTTCAGAGAATTATCAATGTCAAGCTAAATAAAATAAACAATGAGACTGAGCGTGACGCTGTTATTAAGACTTTCTGCTCATACTTTCAAAGAATCGAGATGAGAAAAACTCTTGACATGAAAGATCAAGAATTCTTTCAGCGCATTGAGATTGAGTTAAGTGTGAATATTCTTGAGCATGACGTGAGCGCTGTTGTCTGCATGCTGATCAACTTCGACACTACTATGCTAAAAAAATTCAAAGAAGATTATACTGTTGTTCAGAAAGTCATAAGAGTTGAGAATGTAAAAATCTTTATTATTATGATTCACAGCAACGATTCAATGCATATGTTTGATGATAATGAGCAACTTTGATCAATGGAAGAAGACATCAAGAATAATTGCTTCATGCATTACATAAACAGAAGTTTATTTGAACATTTGATTATGCTTGAATACTTTCATATGCTTCTCATTGAACAGTATCGCGCAATTCTCATCATAGATGACATTGTATTCACTGTCTGATACAAAGCTCAGATGCAGTTCTCAGTTGACTCTTCACTTCAACTCAATATGATTATCATAATCATTGTATTGAAGAGCTTTTGCAAAATAGAATGATCATTGACATTTCTTAACGTTAATGAGATCAACATAAGAATCAATGCATCTCAGTTCAAGCAGAATGAGATTGAAGTCATTGTAGCAATTGAGCTAGTCAAGATCTACACTGAAGTTGAAATATCTGTCAAGAACATTATCATTCTCACAGAATATATTGCACAAGTTCAGCTATTGAAGAGAAGCTTAGTCTCAAATTCGAAAGTTTGAAATGTTAAAGTGTACATGATTAATTCTTTTTAAGACGAAGAAGCTTCTGTCATCATTTTATGTATGATGAGAATCAAGAAAATTGACTTCATGTCTTAATTCAATCGTCTTCTGACTGTCTGTAATCATGTTTGCAACTCATTTGTTGTGTTATGTAATTATGATGAACTTCAACACAATTACGCTTGCAATCTACACATGATACAACATGTTTAAAATCTGTTCTTGATCAACAAAGTCTATAAAGAATACTCTAGTCAATAAGAATTCATCGATTTCATGAAAACAAAGTGTTAATTTCAAGAGCAAGAATCACAATGAAATGAAGATGAAGCTTAATACACAAGCGAAGATCAAGCAACAAATTCTTCAGAAGAGTAAGAGCATCATCAGAATGTGAGCAAAGATTAAGCAACAAACTTCTCAGAAGAGCAAAAGCATCATTAGAACATAAGCGAAGATCAAGTAATAAACTTTGAAGAAGAGCAAGAGCATCATCAAGATGCAAGTGAAGATCAAGTAACAAATTCTGCAAAAGAGTAAGAATATCATTAAGATGCAAGTGAAGATCAAGCAACAAATTCTGCAAAAGAGCAAAAGCATCATCAGAATGCAAGTGAAGATCAAGCAATAAACTTTGCAGAAGAGCAAGAACATCATCAGAACATAAGCGAAGATCAAGCAATAAACTCTGCAGAAGAACAAGAGCATCATCAGAATGCAAGCGAAGATCAAGTAATAAACTTTGCAGAAGAGTAAGAGCATCATTAAGACGTGAACGAAGCTTTTGTAGCAAATTTCGCAGAAGAACAAGCATTGTAAGAAGATAGATTTGATCAAGAAACAGTATTCATTGATTGATAAACATGTTTCACAGAAGACAACATTCTTTTTCGATGTTTAAATTCTTTGTCTGTTGCTAGTTCAAGTCTGTTAAAGAATTTGAAATACTGATCACTGTGTAATACACACTGAAATACAGACATAACAACTTGCAGATATAATACACTTCAATCAACAATAAACTAGCTTAGTCTTTAAGTTGTTATGCGCATCATGTGAGCGCAGATCTTTAACATAAGTTAAAGTAAATATATTATGTTTCAACTTCTACAGTATCACATTCACTGCATGTAACACAACTTAATCTTTCATTCATCTGCTCATCATACTCAATGTGAGTCTTTCAATTTACTTTCATAATCACATAAGATCATGATTTAACATCATATGTCTTTTTCAACAAGCATCATCATCAAGATTGAGATATGTTCATTGAACTTAATTTCAGTTGATTGAATCTGCATATTTAACATCAGTCGAGTACGCGTCTAGTTTATCACGTCAACTCATCTCACATAGTTGAATAGCAGCATTAATATTTCATCATCATCATTTATCTTATCGAACTGATTTTATTGACTCATCATAATGACTAGCTTACGTCTCAAAAAGAATATCACTATCAGATATCAGAATTCTCAACTTGATGACGAGTGTTCAACTTTCAGAAACATGACAAAGATTCTTAAAATCTTAAACATTGATAAATATCAGCTGAAGAATTTAACAAATCAAGCTGAGCAATGAATTGAAAAGCACACATTTACACTCAAGCACATCAGATCTAATGAGAAGTCAGCTATCATTGATGAGCAATTAGCATTGTTTCTGTACAAGATTAATACATTTATGTTCAATGACTTTGAAACAAATCAAATTTTCAACATTTTAGTTGCTGTAATTCAATGAATGCTTTACAACAGAAGATGCTCTGAACAAAGACGCGTCAAAAAGATCAACACATCTTTCATTCATACATAAACTAGTTTTACATCATCTTCAGATGATTAATCACTTATTATCACACACAAGATTGTAAAGATTCAACGAGCATCATCTGCATTTAAGTTTTCACAGTCATAAAAAGTCATGTCATTTATCAGAACACTTGAAAACGTTGAACTTCATGCAATGATGAGTTCACACTTGAATTTGATCACTTCAAGAGAGATTTCGAAAATGAGCTTGACTTCGATCAAAAATGTACTTGATCATGATTTACATGATGACAGAAATCGATTTTATAATGTTTCATTTAAGATGTAAATTGAAATTCTCAAAGATGACATCAGCTACATTAAGATGAATACTATCATTTATATCACAGATGATAAGATCTCGAAAATAAATTCAGACAGAACTTTTTGAGCTGCATTACGTGATGTCTTGAATCAATTTAATCATGCTGCTCGCTTTAATGTGACTTGCGTTACATCATACTCTGATAAATCAGAAACACATGTATGTAAACAGTGAACTAATGATCAATGCAGAACTCACAGACAAGACTTTATTAATCTCAGTTTCTCATCAAGAGCACACAAGATTCGTTGATGTTAATGAAAGTAAAAAGATTAACAAAGTGACAAATTAAAGAAATGAAATCAACACATTATCAATCAATCATGAAATGACAATTGATAATTTGATAAATCGTGTATATCAATAAAGATTGACAAGAAGTTTAAATTTCATAGAGCAGAATCAAATAGACTCTACTCATGTTCAAGAGCAGTCAGCAGTCGTTAGCATGAAAGAGAGCGATGCAAATGACACAGCTGTTCTGATTACAACGAAGAATAATGTTAACTCAGTTAACAATGCAGTGAGATCTAGTAGATTTATGAAGTGTGTACATTCACAGCGAACTGATAATGAGTGAAGATCTCACGAACGAGAATCAAGTAGTTCATATACTAGATCAACAGTAATTCAAACTCAAAGACATGAAAGAAGTCAGAGCAAATGAGACAGTGATCTCAACAATGAACGAGATCAACACGTCAATAGTTAATGTTGCATTGAAAGTCAATAAATTGAAAAGATGTGTATAGTAGCAACGTTGAACTGACAAGAGTGAAGATCTCATGAACGAGATTCACATGCTCTTAATCTTTTCACGAAAGTGATCAAGATTCAATCATTCAAAGAAAGATGTAACAAGCATCACATTAGCTGATCAAACATTGTTTTATAATAAGTCAATGAAGTATGTGTATGAATGACAGATTAATGATAAGTGATTTTTACAGAAAATGATGAAAGTTTTGAATCATTGCATTCAAAGCGACGAAAGTCTGACAATAAGATGCAGACTTAAGAGAACAACACATCAATGTCAGCTTCAAATAAGTTTAACATTTCAGCTTCAAATGTTAATCAGTCAATAAACATAAGTTCAGAATTGAAGTATGATAGTTCTTTATTGAAGAAAAACAAAATCATCAGTTCACATCGAGATTCAACAAGTTGAATTAAACAACATGAAGCAACTGTATCATCTTCATCTCAGTAGATGAAATCTTAACAGAACATGATGATCTTCAATCATTCAATTACAGAAGATCTTGCAAGAAAGTCAAATCATGCGTGATCAAACATGAATCTCAATGATGATAAAGATAATGAGCAGAATTTGAAAAAGCATTATGCAAGATGATTGAAATATCAAAGTCAATCTTGTTTCTTGACTAACAAGATTGAATAAACTTATGACGAAGATATCATTGACTGTTACAAAGCATCTTCATGAAGAAGACAGATGACAAAATTATGCTTGATTGTTTCTGCATAATCTTAATCATGTTGAATCTCAATCATGCATACATTTGCAGAGAATGAACACGTCACTCTTTTTATATCAGACTTTTAAGATTTTTGTGATGTTTAAGATGAAAATGTTCATGAGAAAAGAATTCAATGTCGATAATATGAGTCTTGAAAAGATAAACATGAATGTCAGCAAGATTAAGAATGAAGCATGCTAATTTATTGATAAGACAATAAAAATGCTTGAATTGATTTGTCTGAATCGTTTATTGCACATAGCACATGACAAGATCAATGATGCTCATTATGAGAAGAAGTTCAATGAACATCTGAAAGAAGACACTCTCAATACATCTTAGTCTAAAGATGCAAAGTGCTCTTTTGATAATAAGTTGAAAATTGAGTGTTCATGTGTGAACATGAGCTTATTTGCACATCTCATATCATTGAAATTTATCAATCTAGTTATTGTTTCATCAATCTTGATCATCAACTGACTAAAGAAGATTTGAATTTATCTCGACAAGAACAATGATCTATTACATTGATAAATTCATCACGCATATTGTGATGCAAAGATGAACGCGCTAGTCATCAGATTGACATGAACAAATAGAGATCTTTTAATAAAACAAGAGCAAGCTAGTTTTAGTCTCATATGTATGATCATGATAAACATGTACAAAACTTACGTTGCAGCATTGATGAGAAATTGATATCAATCTGAAAGAGCAACTTCTAGATCAAAACAATCACAGTTGATATAACAGCTCTGAAATATAAAATGAGATCAATTGATTGCAGATGAGATGTATAGAAAGATGATTCAAACATTCAAAATCATCAATCTATTTAAGAACATGAATGAAAAATCTTGTAAGTGATTTGTTACAGATACACTTTTTGAATGATCTTTCATACAAATGACGACATGAGTGAACATGCTGATGACAGATTCAATGATGAATCAACATGAATCAAGATGAAAAGAAAAAGAAGCTCATTGAGTCAATTTGATATACTGTACATACAAAAATTTGAAAAAGATGAACAAAATATATATGAAAATCATCAATCTTCAAAAGAAAAATCATTGAATCATTAAGAAGTACATCAAAGAGTTAGAGATCATATGCAACACACTATGATTACAACGTGATATTAATTTATTAAAGTTTTTCAACTCTTTTCTTACAGATGTGAAATTGAATAAACATCAAGATGTTGATTGTAAGCTTTCATCAATGTTCAATAAACTTGTTAATTTCTCAGTGATGACAATCACTGAACAACTTCAAAAGAATAGAGATAGAAAAATGTAAAAGTGAAGAGCACAAAAGTGCATTGAAGATCAATTTCAAATCAACATCAACAATTGAATGATGAAAGTTTATTGACTCAGAGTACTTAGCACATTTTCGCGTCTTAAACAACTTTCAGAGATACAGTTACTTGCATTCTCTGAAGAAGAAGACTGAAAGAAGAGATATGTTCACTTTGAAACAGATCATCTTTACAATTTGAAGAGAGTTAAGTCTTTCTATGAGAAACACATTCTCAAGATTATCTTCAAGATGAACTGTATCAAGATCAAAGTAATCAATGAATTCATTAATCATGTCTGAAACAAGAATGAGAAGACTGTATTCTGTATCATGAATTCTATGAATGCACTTATTCTTTATTAAGTAAGTGACAGAGTCTCTACTTTCTGTTAATGTTGTTCTTGAAAATTATCATGTGCATAACGAGAGAAAACATGTTCAACATGATTACTAACATCTAATTATGTAGTACTTTTGACTTGTTCTTAAAGTTTCAATGACTTTGATAACTTCAAAATTGTTCAAATCTAGAGTGATGAACATAGTTTGATTGTTTTAAGAAGACTTGAAAAAACTGCAGAAATATTCAAATGAAAAGTCATCACACTTTATCATTGACACTATCAAATTAATCGATGTTGATTACAATTTACACAGAGTCAAGAAACTAGTTCAGATTAACTCAAAATGAATGAAGAGAAATCAAGCACAGATCAAGAAGAAAGTCAATTGTCTTGAACAACATGAGAAGACTATTACTTATGACTTACACTGCATAGATTCGCAGATCGAGATGCTGATATACGACAGACAGAATCATCAAGCGCGTTTAATAAACATGACATTGAAGCTCAGAACATTTCAAGTTAAAGAATTAATCAAAGATATTGAAAATAATGAAGATGATCACATTGAACTCAGTGACAGAGTGAAAAATGATAACTGCGCATAAATCACATCGCTTCATACATGTGCATCAAGAAAGCATGATGTGTTACTAGTTTATCAGTCTGTATTATAAATAGTTGTACTCACTCTTTCTTCTTTGACATTCACTGATATATTCATCAAAACTTATTAAGATCATGAAAAAATTTATATAATTAACATTAAACTTTGTGATTCTTGATGATGTTACAGATATTGCTTTGATGATTTAACAAATCTTCAACGACACAAACAACACTGCTTAAGCATAATCACAGATTCTCATTTTCGTTCTTTCAAATAGATTCATTCAAATAGCTCATTAAGAGAATCATGATTATTCAATCAACATTATGTCTGAATGTGTGCAGATCAACAATGATCTGAAGAAGTAAATGCAGTATCATTTCATAAATTGATAACAATGTTCATCTGTATTAATTTCAGCTATGATCGTTCTGCAATTATGAAACGCAGCAGAGTCTAGAAAACGTCACTCATTAAAGTAATGAGAATGTCTGTCAAACATCAGTGATTTCACAATTCGAAATCATGCTTCTATTACATCATTAATATCAATCATGAAAAGAGATAGATGAAAGACTACAAGTAAGAAAAGTGCGCTTTTTTCAAAAATCATGAATCTTGAAGTTCAAGTCATCTACATGAAAATGTGCACTCGAAAAGTCTTCTCATACTTGTCAGACATTCACACACTGCAAATGATGTGAACATGAACATAATCAATAAAAATTTGAAGTACAAGAATATAAAAATGTTTTCTCAGAAAAGAGAAGAAGTGCTGTTAATGCACATGAAGAACATATGATACTTCATTTATATCATACTTTGACTCAAAAGTTGACTTGACTTCTAATGTTTGAAAATTGAGTGTCAGCTCACTCATTTGCAAATTTGCATCAACATGAGTAATTCACGTTTTGTAATGATGACTTACTTAAAGTTCATCATCGCAAATACAGAAGTCACAATTTGCAAGATTTAAATTCATGAAAGTTATTTGCAAAGATTCTGACTTGAAGAGCGTACTGATTACAATCATCGCGATTGATTATCAACAAGATCAACAATGTAGTTGCTTGATTGAAGAAAATACAGATGCATTTCGCTTCGTCACGATCACAATAGTCAAGTTTTATGATTTTCAAGTGATTGTCATTAAGATATTAGATGCAATCAAGAGTGCTAAACTCAATGACTTTCATACATCTTGAAGACTACATAATGATTAATGACATCAAAGCAGATATCATGAATTCAATGAATCTATTTTGCAGTTCAATGAATCATACATCAGTCAAACTTACAAAAACAACAGATTGATTCTGAAACATCATCTCATCAGAAGCTATGAGAGTTCAATCATTAAAGTTGCACATCAGAAAATGAAATGCTTTCTTTATATATTATATATATATAGCTAGAATCATGACTATATACAGCTCATCAAGATATACAAGACATTATCACTTGTATCTGAATAGTTGTCTTACTCTGCTCATTGTTAACAGAGAGTCTTACTGCTCAATCTTGCGCTTCGTCATTAATCACTCATCACATGCACTAATGTGATGAATCAACTCAATGAGATCATTCTGATCGCGTCTCTCAATATCTTCATGATTGTGCATGTCTAAATCTTACAAGAATGTTTTCTTCATGTTTCTTGCATGAAATGAAATATGCGAGCTAAAGTTATTCAATCATTGCATTTTAACAAAGCTGCAAAGTATCTGTCTGCAAAAAAAATCATCTTTTGCAAGATCTTAAAGCTACTTTTGTTGTAAATTATAGAAAGTCTGAGTAATCTTGTCTCTTTAAAGATAGTAGATAAATACTCAATATGATTGAAGATCTTGAATGTTCATGTCATGTTGATCAATGAACTTTGACATCATGCTCAACATCATCAACTCATAAACATGAGAAAAACTTTCTGTCGCTGAATACTCTGCGTTTATTTAAGAACTTGCAAATCACAACATCAAATTTCTAACAGCAATTACGTTGAATAAAAAGAAAGATTTTGCAAGACAATGTTATTATACAATCACAAGAGCGAAATCTTTTCATTTACTTTTCATATAGAGTACATGATTCGTTTTCTTCACTGCAAAATACGATGCTCACAATCTCTTCATACATATTGAGTGTTTCTTGATCTTCAATCTTGCGAATCAACAAAGATTTTCAATTTCAAAGATTACATTCAATGTGCTCTTGTGATTTGAGTACGATGATAGTCTAATTAATCAAGTCAGACTTTGACATTCTGTCAAGATGTTAAAAAAGTATCAGCGTATCTGCTTTGAAATCAGTCAAGCATATACAATTGATCTAACTTGAAATTGAAGATCATGAAAAGTCAGCTCACAGAATCTTTCTAACAGCTGTGTCAGACTACTGCAAAGCTCAGTTCTTTGATGAGTGAGATCATCTACTTGCACATCAAGCGAAGATACAAGTCAAAGAGATGACATTTACGATACTTTTGCAAATGATTGATTTCGCGTACATCAATATAATCAACTGATCTCTGATTCATGATTTCAAAAATAATGATGAAATCATGAAAAAGCTAAATGAGTTATTGAATTTGCTGCAGATGATAGATATGTGATTACTTGAGATCTTGCACACTATGACTGAGAACAAGATCATCAAAAATGCAACAACTTAGATCAGATCAGATAATGTGAAATCAATTCAAAATATTGCAAAGAATGCTAACATGTCAAGTTTAATCAATCACTGCAATGCATTCATAGTGAATAATTTGAACTTTGTGAAGACTGTGAAAAGTCAAAAGTAGTGATGAAAATAATGAAATCAATAGAAGAAGAATTTGAGCTGTTGTTGATATAATGTTGAAGAATAAAAGAATGAGTCATCGTTGAAAATCTAGAGTGAGTACAACGATGAAATTCATTGTAACAACGTTTCATACTATAATCTGTTTATAAATAAGTCTCTGTAGATATATATAATATACATAGATAGAAGAATCGACATATGCAACATAAGCGACAAAAGCGAGATTCATTTCAGCGCATATGAACAAACGCAAATTATATCGAGATGCAGTTCAAAGACATATGAACGAACGCAGATTTTATCGACAAAATCAAAACTCAATCAGATAAGCTCAGCTTAAATCTCGATTTTATTCAGCTTTAAGTGACAAATGTTTCTTTCACTAAACTCTAAAATTTAATTCACTTTACAAACTGCAAATGTTAAAGCACAATCTTTATGCTGATTTTCTTCTTAGCAAAAGATTACTCAGAGAGAATTTCTCGCGACAGATTCACAGTTCAAGACAAATGAAATCTCTCACTGCTCAGATTTTGACAGTTTACTTCTTAAGCATGAGTTGCAGACGTTTCGTCTGTGATATACATGCATATCACAGTCGATTTCTTCTTTAATCACATCGACACATGCTACTGTTCTTTCAAGCTATACAGATGATGTTTTCAACTAAAAATTGACTTTATCATCAAGACATTCAAGAGTCAGAACTCAGTGAAGAAATGAGATTCTTAAGATTAACAGTCATCGTCATTGTATATCACATCTTGCAGATGCTCGCTTCGCTTGAAAGCATGCAACTCATCTGTTTCACATTATCTGTAAAGATTTTTCTCATGCAGATTGATCATGTCTTGCAGAAATGTTCATATGTTACACTTTTAATCAGACAGCGTAGTTCAATCATTCTTTACTAACTCGCTTATGTTTCTTTTTTCTTAACAAAGTCTTTTCATCAGCATATTGCTCATGTATAAAATGTTTGTATTTAAACGTTTGTTAAATGATATTAATGAGATTCTTGAGTTTGCTCATGTCAAACTTAATGAGTTTCATAAGTTACTTATGTCGTAGTAACAAACACGCAGTCTTAACAAAATCTATACATAGTTAGCATGTAGATTTAAAGAATGTTCGTGATTCAAGTTCTTTCTGCTAATCATTTTCAACAGATTAAACATAAAAGTATTCTGTCTCAGTTCTTGTTATTGCAATGACAAGATACTGAATCAAATGATTTTCATAAGCGATTTCTCTCATAGTTCTGCATTCTATTTGATTTTCTTATCTGCGTGCAGATTGCTTTTGTAGCATGCACATTAAGATTATCAAAGTCTGTGCAATCGCGAAAACTCTGCATGCAATCAATGCACAGCGCTTCATCATCACGCAGCATCTCAATGTCATTCAAACTTTTGATAATCTTTAGACTTTACTGTAGCTAAACAGTAGATTCGTAGCTAGCATCATGTACAGATGAGTTTTATTACTGATTTATAAATTCATTATTTGATATATAGTTTCAAAATTCATTGTTTCAATGATGTAAAATCATCATGAAGTTGATGAGTGATTTTCTTTCTCAAAGAGTTTTGTTCATTCAATATAATTGTAATTGTAATTCATACATTCTTGTAACATTGATTTAAATTTGACTCATGAGAAAAACTATGCTATGTGTATCAAATGAACAAAATTCTCTGAGAGAGAAAATTGCTCATTGACTACATGATGACTTCACGTCATCGAAACAATAAAATTGACACTATATTATCAGTAATGAATCTATAACTTCTATTCAGCGCATGATGCTCAAGTAAACTCTTGATGAAAGTATCTGTGCTGTTTGATTATGTCACATCATCTTTGCTTTGCTCTTTATTGATGATATTTTATACAAATGATGTTTTGATTCAATTCTTGATTCAAAGATTAAAGATGTTTTTTTGCATTCATAATGCTCATGATTATAATGTTGAAAACTGTGTTCTCTTGCTCAATGATTGTCATTCATTGAGCAGAGAAATATGTGATGAAAGAAAGATGTGTACAATGAAAAGTTAAAGTATTATTGTATTAAATAACTTTATTCTGCTCTTGATTTGACTTATGTCATGTAAACATTGAATAGATTGTTAGTATAAACGTGTAATCACAATCATTCAATTCATGATTCTGATCAATAGTAGAGAATGCATTCTGATCATTCTCATGAGTTTTCAATTCTTTATGTAGATAGATGTATGATTTGACATCAAGTAAAAAAGATGAGTTCAAGCTTTCTCAGTATATCAGCATGATTAATGAGTCACTACTTCTTTGAGCACTGTAATTACGACTCTCAAACTCATCATCTGAAATGATTATTCTATCTGATATCTTTTTATCAATTACTTGATGATATTGTCAATGTGATGAAGACATTTCAATATCAATGCAGTCAACAAGTTGCAAATTCTTCAATCACTTATAATCACAATTTGCAAACTTTTCATCTGAGTTGTTTTTTTCGTTAATAGTATCTTCTCATTTCTTACTGACATTGACATGTCATTAATCTTCTTCATAGATTGATTGTCACTGTTAGAAAAAGTGTTGTCGCGTAAGTGAAAATTCTGCATGATGACTTTTCTGATCACACAACATTCTAATATCATTTAAACTGCATTGAATTGAAATCTCTTGATTCTTCTAATTTTTATTCAAACACAGAATAAAATCAAAAGATTTGTAGTTGACATCATGTACAGATGAATCTCATTGTCAATCGTTCATTCAATATATATAACATAGTTTTTCTCATAAGTTGAATTTAAATCAATGTCACAAAAGTGTATAAATTACAATCATAATTAATATATGTTTAAGAAATGCATTTTTTAACTTAAAAATTTTTAAAAACAATGAATTACTAAATTGAACATTGATTTTAAATGCAAAGAAAATGATAAGCGCAAATTTGATATATGTCAAATCTTTGTTGAAAGTTCTTTTTCATAAATGCTTGAATGAATTATGCTGAATATTATAATATAAATATAAATATATATTGTGATTGATTGTGATTGTAATTGTGATTGTAATTCATACATTCTTGTGACATCAATTTAGACTCAACTCATGAGAAACTTTATGCTATTTATATCGAGTGAACAAAACTCTCTGAGAAAGAAAATCACTCGTCATTTATACAACTGCTTCACGCAGTTAAAACAATGAGATTGACACTGTGTTATTAAGTAATGAATCTATAACTTTTATTCAGCGCGTGACGCTCAAGTAAACTCTTGATGAAAGTGTCTGTGCTGTTTGATTATGATGCATCGTCTTTGCTCTGCTTTTCATTGATGATATTCTATACAATGATGTTTTGATTCAATTCTTGATTCAAAGATGAAAGATGTTTTCTTTGCATTCATGATGTTCATGATTGTAACGTATATAAAGCTGTGTTCTCTTACTCAATGATTGTCATTCATTGAGCAGAGAAATATGTGATGAAAGAGAGATGCACATGATGAGAAGATAAAGTGTGATTGTACTGAGTAATTCTTTTCTTCTCTTGATTTGATTTATGTCATGTAAACGTTGAATGAATTGTTAGTATAAACGTGCGATTGCAATCGTTCAATGTTTAACTCTGATCAATGAAAAAGAATGCATTTTGATTGTTTTCTTGAGCTCTTGATTTTTCATGTGAATAAATGAATGACTTGACATTAAGTAAAGAAGATGAATTCAAGCTCTTTCAATATATCAGCATGATCAACGAGTCACTACTTCTTCGAACACTGTAGTCACGTCTTTTAATACTTAAAATGACTATTTTATCTGATATTTTTTCATCAATTACTTGACAACATTGTTGATGTGATGAAGACATTTTGATATCAACGCAGTCAATGAGTTGCAAATTCTTCAATCACTTGTAATCACAATTCACAGACTCTTCATCTGAGTTGTCTTTTTCACTAGTAGTATCTTTTCATCTCTTACTGACATCGACATGTCATTAATCTTCTTCGTAGATTGATTGTGACTGTTAGAGAAAATGTTGTCGTGTGAGTGAAAACTCTGCATGATGACTTTTCTGATCACGCAACGTTCTAACATTGTTTGAACTGCGTCGAATTGAAATCTCTTAACTTTTCTGACTTCTATTTAAATACAGAATAGAATCAAAAGATTCATAGTTAACATCATGTACAAATGAATCTCATTGTTAATCATATAAATATATATAATAATAATAATAATAATAAATTTATACACTTTTGTGACATTGATTAAATCAACTCATAAGAAACTTTATGTTATTTGTATCAAGTAAATAGACTGATCGTCAAGTCAAGTTTCGAGTTGACATTTTGAACTCGAATTGATATTGAGTCGAGTTGCTCACATTTTCAACTCGATTCGAGTTGAGTTGCTCATATTTTCAACTTGACGCGACTCGACTCGACTAGAAATCGAGTCAACTCGACTCAACTCGTCAAGAACTCGAACTTGACGTCAAGAGCGCTAAGAATAGAAACATAAAACAACATGTTTGCTTGTTCTTTGTATTATCTTTTCGCATTACTCATTGCATCGTCTATATATTGCATTATCTTTTCGCCTTACTCATTACATCGTCTATATACTATCTTCAAGCTATTAACAACTATTGTTATTAATACAAACTATTCTATAAAATGTCTAGTTCGTTGACAACTTTCAATCTGTCTGACGAAAGCATTTCGCATAGTTCATCTTCAGATAGTCTTCATTTTGAAGACTTTGCAAGTCAAGTTCAATGATTTATAAATTCTTCACATCATTTTGAAAAGAAGAAGATTAGACAAGAAACGATGAACAAAATTCATCAGAATTTTTCACAGCTCAAGATAAGAGAGAATAGCGATTATGTTCAATGAACTTTGAATACAGATGACTTTTTTCTACGATGATGATCTCAAATCTCTGTTGTCGAGAGTATTCAAAACAAGACTCAAAAAAAGATAATCAATTCGCTCTGATTCAAAAAAGTCAAAGACGATAAGCAATTCAATATATGAAATCACTTTATACAGTTGACTTCAATTGTTGAAGAATTGTCTAAAATCTCATGCACAATCTGTCATAAGATTATGAATCATTCAACAGCTTTTGATAGCTTTAGCACGTCTGTTATGAAAAAGCATCTTAAATCAGACTTTTGCACAGCGACAGAGCGAAAACGCGAACACTCGCAATCATAGATTGAACTGACTTTCGAACGAGTAAGTTATATCTGATAATGCAAATTGATAATGCAAAATTGACAAACTATTAGAAGAAAAGTCATATCGAGTTAGTCTCTGTCTTCAATCAAGAGAATTGAGAAGATCAATTATGCAAGATCTTTGTTGACTTGAATTTATTCTTTCAAATCGTTGATAATGAGCAATTTCGAAAGCTGCTACAAATGCTTCATTCAGATCTGCAGATTGCACATTGCACAAAGATGACAATCATGATTCTCTCACACTATAAGAAGATTTGTGATAAGATCAGATCAGATCTTACAAAGTCACGACATGTCTTTATTGCTTTGAACGCATAATCTAGTTCTCAAAGAGTAGCGTACTTGAGAGTGTTGATATACTGAGTCGATGTCAAATTTCAGTTTCGTGAACATTTTATTGAATTTATGTCTCTCGATATTGAGCATACTGAGCGTCAATTGATGATGAAGCTAATGAAAATTCTGAAGAACTACGCTATTAAAGACAAGCTTTTCAAGATTGTTATTAATAATGCAAGCAATAATAGTATCTTGAAAGAGAAACTTGAAAAGATCATGAGTCATCACAAGTTTCGATGAGACAGAACACAAAATTTCATTAATTGCTTGACTCACATCATCAATCTTATGATTCAAGATTTTATTCAAGCTCTTGAATTGAAGACAATAACTGATAACGTTATTGCTCAATTAAAGAATGAGCAAGTGCAAAATATTGAAACAAGCAGAGAATTATCTGTTGTGATCAAAAAGATATTGCTTCGAATGATAATGCAAAAAAGTAATGCATTTATTAATCATGAAATTAGATTCGTGCTCTGACGATAGCTGTCAACGACTCTTCTCAACGATTGATTCGCTTCAGAGCTTTTCAAGAGCAGAATGACAAAAGATCTAGAAAACTAATACAAGATATTTGCATTCATTGAAACTCTACGTACTTGATGCTTCATCAAGCATATCAACTACGTGAATTTGTTGATCTTTGAACAGAGAAATACTGCGAAAATTTCAAGATCGCAAGAATCAAACTTGATGAAAGTGAGTGATTCATGATTTTGCTTATTGACAATTTATTAAATCTTTTCTACGAATGCACTTTAGTAATGTCACGAACAACTAATGCAGATATTCACTTGAGATTTCGAATATTTGATGCACTTTTCAATCATCTTGAGCAGATTGAAAAGAATATAAGAAGAAGTATTTGCTCGTCAAGTGCTGTTATAGTAAAGACTTACGAAAAAGTCTCAATCAAACTTGCGAAGTATTATGTCAAGATCAAAGACAGCGATGAAACAATATATAATCTTGCAAATATTCTGAATTCTACAATGAAGCTAAATCTTTACAAGACTTGAGATAACAAAGACAATGAAGATACAGATCATGATGAAGAATCTGTTCACTACGAGATCAAGTACAAGACAGAGTTCAAAGAGTATTTTCATCATTACTATGAAGATTCAGCTGTCGATTTGAGAGCAGAAGCACAAAGAGCAAGAAGTGATGCTGACAAGATAATGCATTATGATAATGCATTTGATCATTTACTAACGATCTTGTAGTCTGTTGCAACTGTTAGAAGATCATTGCTTCAACAATCTCAGCATGCTCATTCTTTTCAAGACGAAGATGATCAATATCTTTGCACTGATGTTATAAATGAGAAATGTTTGACATGACAATTTTGAAAAGACAATGCTTCGAATTTTTCTAGATTGACACAAATGACTAAAGATGTTCTTTCATGCTCGATATTCTCGATAAATATTGAGCGAACTTTCAGTCTTGCTAGAAGAGTATGTCGATGAGATTGATCACAAATGAGTTCAAAAACGATGAAACAAATAATGCTGATGAAGTATTACAATCGAACTATGAATTTGAATTCAGACGAGACTATTACTGAGCTTTGAAATATTTATCACAGAGAGAAGAATGATTATCAAGAGATCAATGAATCTGCTGATTTATTTCAAGTATCTTTGAAGACTGTTCTGACGCAGATTTATTCATAAATCTGCAATATCGTCTCATTTATTAAAAGTCTTGCATTTAGAGCAAGTACTTATTAGAAGTACAATCGAGTCAATGCACAAGAGTAATGCACAAGAATAATGCAAATGTGATTTCAAGAATTACACTGTCTATCTAACTGATGAAGACAGACATTTTCTAGTCTGTCTTGAAAAACATGACATCAAGATTCATCATGAGATTCTTCATAAATCTCATATTTCTATCTTGAATGATGACGCGTTTGACATGAATTGTCATCAAGTTGATGTCTGCATAGAGCAAAATGTCAATGAAAATTCTACAACAAGAGTGATAATGCGAAAGAGTAATGCACTTACTTTTCATAAAGAAGCACATAAAGTCTTCAGTGACTTCTTGAAGAGCACTCAAGACAAAGCGCTGAATGCGAAAATCATATTGTAGCATGTTCGCTTGAGCATAATCATGCATAATCTCTCTAATCAGCCTTTCGAAGATCATTTTGAGAATGAGATTTTCTGCAATCTTCTGATATTTTCGAATTTCACGCAGCGCAACAGTGCCTGATTTGTAGCGTCTTTTCTGTTGCAAAGCATTAGTATGTCAGTAGATAATGCATTACTCATGTGCATTATCTTTTTAGTAGTAGTAGTAGATTTAAAGACTGAAGTTTCTTTGATAGCATAATGATCAGTTGAATGCATTGAGCTCTTAGACGTCTTACATGCTGATGCATGTGCTAAAAATGAACTTGTCAGCAATAAACAAGTCATATTGCATTATCAGTATGCATTATCGATAACATGCTTGCTGCATGTCATTGTTTATCAAGAATGATTGATTTGATTTATGTAAACTTGATTTTTGAAAGTATTATCTTCAAAAGTATTATTTATTAAAGCATTGATTACTAAAACGATTCAAGAAAATATGATAGAAGAAGTGATTGAAAAATCAGAAAAGACATTGAAGAAAATATTGAATAAGTGTTAAGAAATAAGTGTTAAGAATAATAATTAAATTTTTTTCGTTGCACTCAAATTTATCTCACTTGATGAGTTTTTCCCTTACTTTTCAAAATTCTCTATCTGTTCATATTCTATTGAACTACTCAAATTTCATCGATACTATTGCATTACTCAAATGCATTATCAAAAGAACAATGCTGACTTTAACAGACACTTTTCACTCTGTTCGACAGTTCAGAGATAATTCTTCGTGAAAATTAATTCATCTCACTTGATGAACTATCAGTCTATTTCTTACTTTTCAAAATTCTCTACAATTTCATATTCTATCGAACTACTCAAATTTCATCGATACTGTTGCATTACTCAGATGCATTATCAAGAGAACAATGCTGACTCTAACAGATAATGTTTACTCTATTCGTAAACTCAAAGTTTATTGCAAGTTGAAATCGTGGTGAAAATTGATTCAATGAGATCAAAGAACACTACAAGCGACAGAACAATGATCGTGTAATCATATTCAAACAACTACACAAACTAAAACAATTCAATGTTTGAAAAAAAGTGAATGAGATCAACAAAGCAGCGATGAAAGACAATGTAAGAGACGAGATAGAACAAGAGCGAAAGAACAAAGATATTTATGATAATGCATCTCAGTAATGCAATACTAGATAAAGCGCTGATCTGTTTATAGTCGAATGCTTTGAATCGAAAATCAGACGCAAAGCGAATGCTGAGATTGTCGCTAGGACGATAAAGCTTTTTGATATAACTGCTGCAACACAAAATGCAAATACTACTGCAGAGAAAATTGCTTCAAAAGCAACGAAGATATGCATTATCTATATGCATTATCTTTCAGTTGTAGAAACTAATATCAATTTTAGAAGACAACAGATGAGCTGAACATGAGCGAAGAGATATCAAAATTTATGATTTCTATAGTTCACTTAATTCAACAAAGAATTCTTCATCATGATGATTTGAAGAAGTTAAAGCAGACTGACGATACTAATTCTATGACAGCTTTTCAGAATTTTGCAACAGAATTCGTCACTTTCTCAACTGTCAAAGAACGAGAAATTCAGAATTCGATACATGCAATAAATTCTAATTCAAATGATTTCATCATAGTAGAAAACGATGACGCAGAAATGTGCTATGAAGCAAGAAAGAATGAGAAAAAACTACAACATGATGAATATGAGATTATCAGTAGTGAGAAGAAAGAGAATAATGAAAGTGAAAAGAAAATAATAGAGCTGTTCGACTAGCGAACAGCGCTTACCTTACTTTCTAAGTTCTAATCATAATTCATAATCTTATAAATTCATAGTGCATTATCTTTTTGCATTATCGTGAAGAGTGTTCGATAGAAAGTCATGATGATCATCATGAAGTCTTCATGATGAAGACTGTTTGATCAAACTATTTACATCTATCTAATATCTTGTCGAGTCAAGTCGAGTTGTCGAGTCAAGCTTCTCAATTCGATTCGAGTTCTCGAGTTCAACTTCTCAATTCGACTCAACACTTTTTCAAAAAAATTTCAATTCAACTTGATACTTTTCGAGTCGAGTACTCGACTTGACGCGATCAGTCTACAAGTAAACAAAACTTTCTGATATAGAAAATCACACACAGTTTATATGATTGTTTCACACAGTTGAAACAGTGAGTTTTGAAACTATGTATCAAATTTGTTTGCGTTGATTGCATATTAAAGAACGAATGTTCTAGTCACTTTAAATTGTTTCAAGAGTTTCATTTTTATCATCATTTTTGCTACTGCTTTGAAACTCTTCATGATGATGATGATTATTTAATAGTTTAAGAAGTTAGCATCTTGTAACATTCTTGATCGCAGATGCAATCAGTTCAAGCAATGCATGAGTACATGCTTCATTGTCTGATGACTTTATTTGCAGTTGCATTGCAAGTTATTCATGTCTGAAACGTTTTTAAAGTGCAGATAAACATTCAGATTTATGCGTTTAATTCTGATGTGCATTGCAAGAATGCTTTCTGCTTTCTAAAAATCATCATGCATCTTTATCATCTTATTGCTCAGATGTGATCTTTGTGCTGAGATTGCATTAATGTCTATGATGCATTCTTTGTACTTTTCTCATCATTTGTTTCATTGATCTTTGTGATACTGTGCTATTGCAATATTATCGCTTGTTGAAGTCATTGTGAAGAAGAAAATGCATCATTTGCATCTTAACTGTATTTTCACATCTTCTTGAATGAAAACATTCAAAAGTATTATTTTCTTAATGATGAATAAGTGAGAAATGATGTGATTAACTTTAGTCAGATGAACGCGTATTAGTTTGCATGCTTGTTTGATCTTCTGCGTTCAATCATTGACTTGACTGCATAGCGTGATCTTGTCTTGTAGCATGTTCAAATGAACATGTAGCAAACTTGTATACATTTCTGTTTTCAGAGTTTCAATGCTTACTCTTTTGAACACTTCTGTTACATGATGCAGAGTCTGATTCTGAAGTGTTTCTAGTTTACATTTTTTGCTCAACAGTTTTTCTTTTTTATCACATTTATTAAAAATATGTTGCATACGTTGCATGCAACATACATAAGATATGATCTTTATGCTGATTTTTCTCTTAGACTTGAAAAATCACTCAAAGAGTTTTTCTTGCAGCAGATTCACAGTTTAAGATGAATAAAATCTTTCGCTGCTTAAATTTCAACAGTTTACTTCTTAAGCATGAGTTGCAGATGTTTTGTCAGCAATACATATGCATATCACAATCAATTTCTTCTTTAATCACATCGACATATATTATTGTTCTTTCAAGTTATACAAATGATATCTTCAACTAAAGATTAATTTTATCATCAAGATATTCAAGAGTCAAAATTCAGTAAAGAAGTGAAATTCTTAAAATTGATAATCATTATTATTGTATATCACGTCTTGCAAACACTCACTTCGCTTGTAAAATGTGAAACTCATCTGTTTCATGTTATTTGTAAAGATTTTTCTCATGCAGATTAATCATGTTTTGCAAAGATATTTATATGTTACACTTTTAATCAAACAGCATAGTTCAATCATTTTTTATTAACTCGCTTGTATTTCTCTTCTTTTAATGAAGTCTTTTTGAAAAAAAATAATCACAATGCATACATCACAAATTTTGAAAAAGAGCATTATAAACAAAGCAGAGTGAATCTAGAAGATGATTGAATGACGATGAATTGCATGAATTGCAGCAATGCTGATTTGAAGACGATTGCAAGTAATGTTGATTCATCACAAGAAAACAAAGATGCAAGATCAAAACACTCACGCAATAATGAAGAGAATGTTGCTAACATTATTGATTTACTAATAAAGATATCAACGTTAGAGAAAGAGAAAAGCAAAGATCATTCATGAAAAGAGATAGCATTGAAGCTGATTTAATGTCTTCGACTCGACTCAGAAGAAAAACATCATGTGAATCAGAACGCGTTCATCACGAAGAATGTACAGAAACTGAAGACATCAGTTCAACTGTTTAAAAAGCAGTTGCATATACAAAGAAGCACACGTCTTTCAACAAAAATCACATCATGAGTGAACATGACAAGAGAAGAAATAACGATAAAGAAATAACGTCTCAGAGATGATCTGTCGTTGCTTTGCAAAAGATGAGAAATCATGATTAAAATAATGAACAGAAGAGAAATAAAAAAGATACAGAAGAAGTTGATTGAACACATTCTACAGAAAATCGCAAACGTGTTAACAAATCAAAGAAATCTAATTGTGTCACTTTGCAAGCTGAGTAGCAATGACATTTTTCTTTACGCAGTTAGTTCAATTGCTTAAGCAAATCTGAAAAAGACTCAAATATGAGTAAAAGAAATCGCGAGTTCAACACATGTAGCATGTTGAATCTTCGCAATGCTGACACATAAAGTACACATTATAATAAACATGAATAATCAGAAAAAGATCATTGAAAAATTGATAAAAGATAATGCAAGACTTCATAAAGATTTGAAAGTTTTAAGAATAGTCTGACTCAAGAAGATAGCAAAGAGTGAAAAGACTCATTTATTGCTCATTGTAGAGATCATGATCAAAGCGATGATAAATCAATTAATGAACATGAGCATGCTGAACTTATATCAAGAATGTGCATGCAAACTATTTAAAAAGAATTGTTGCATCACACAATGCTTCAGATGTCATGAATTTGATCATATGATTAAGTTCTGCAAAAAGAATCAACGTTGCAAAAAGTGTGCAGACAAGCATCACATCAAGAAGTGCGTGATGTCTTTGAATAAAAAACGTTGCATCAACTGCAATGAAAATCATGAACTCTGAAGACACATCTGTTTTAAGTGATGACAGCAAATGAAACAAGCATTCAAAATCTATAGAAACAGATCATTCAGATACTCTGAAATGTCTAAATACAATTGCACACTCTTCTTGCTGTCTTTGAACTCTTTAGATTCAATGAACTCTTTCAATTTAATGAATTTCTCAAGCTCAGTAACAGTTATGTTGAAAACATGCAGTTGAATCGTTGATAAATCAGCTTGACAGATAGTAAAGATCAAGAAAAGATGAGTCAATCTTTTCTCTTACGTAAGTAGCGACTCAGACGAGATGACATCTAAGCAGATTCAGAAATGTTTAATCAGAAAGTGAGAAAAATTCTTGATGATTGAAAGCATACAAAGAGTCTTTTCATTACAAAGTCAACAACAGTTACAAATAACTTTATGATAAAACAATCTTTTTTACAAATTTTATAGTACAACATCAGAAAGTCATTAAGAATTCAAGAATCATTTCTAATTGATAAAGAAATTCGCGAATTTGACATAGTAGCTATACAGAAGCAAGATCACAACAATAATGATTCACAAACATTTAACTCAGCACACAACTTCTTTCATCTAGTGAAAAACTCGTCATCTCAATCAAGAACATGCATATACATTAACAAACATCTAAGATTCAATCAATAAATAGTAGAAACAGCTGAGTCAGACATTTGCTTAATCAGAATATTAACTTGTAACACAAATGATAAAATGCAGATGCTAAGACTTTTAAATGTTTACAATTCATGCTCATTGTTTACTACATTCACAAAGAGATTTTCAATCATTTCTCATTTGAATGAACTATTCAAAAATGACTGTAAACAATTGATTGTAAAAGATTTCAATCTACATCATTCTTACTGAGAGAAATGAAGATGCTTCACTCATCATATGATGACTGATATTTTACTAAACATCATTACAAATGCAAGACTGAAATTATTACTGAAATTAAACATTATTACTTGCGAAGCTCATAATCAATTTACAATGATTGATTTAGTTTTTAGCAGTGAGAAAATACAGTTCATGATATGTAAGTGCGAAGTACAAATTGATTTGCATCAGAAGTTGAATCATCTTTTGATCATCACAGAGCTATATTTACAAACAATCTCAGTGCAACTCTTGACTTAATGACTTTGAAAGAAAATGAATACAGAAGCATTAAGTGCTTATCTGCAAATACATTTATCTTTGAAATGCTCTTTAAACGACAAAACTATGATGAATGACAGAGTGTGTAAAATTATCAGAGTGTTACAGAAGATCATCGAGAAATGTATTTTCTTGACAAAGTCATTAAATTGAGAGTCGACAATGAGATTTATCTGTACAAGATGCTGACTACGAATCTTCTGCAAGCTATGCTTGTCAGAAGAGCTGAACAATCTCATCAACATTGACAGAGCAGTAACAGCGCTTTACTCATGCGTTGAGCTCACACACAGTCAAAAAGTGAGACAATAACAACGTGATCATCGACGCATTGAAGCTCGCACATACACAGAATGACAGCAACGTCTTTGCATACATGCTGCAACTCATATACGACATATATACATATATTGCGAAGACACGACTCAGCTTTTGCACATCTACAGACTTGCGTGATGCAGCAAATCGATCGATTTTTCCCATTTTCAGACCAATTTACACACATTGCAATCACATACAGAGCAGTGACAGCGCTTGACTCAGCGTTGAGCTCGTATACGACATTCACACATACATTGCGTTTTACAAAGCTTTTGTCAAGTGGAGACGCAGCGACGACAGCGACCTATCGAAGCATATAATATATCAAATCGATCGGCAAGTTATAGAGCACAATCGTACGATCAAAACAAGCCTTCATTCGACTCAATAGCTTCACAGGTGACTGCGTCGCAAGTCAAAAATCGAAAATCGAAATTTTTCGCGCTCACGCAGGCCAAAATCGGCGGCGAAACGAGAGTTCATCAACGCAGAAGAAAGAATCATCAATTCAGACAGTAATTTGATTGATAAATCGAAGAGCAAACTCACATGAAAAGAACAAGTCATCAATCGACTTCAGAACAGCACAGAAGACTGCGTACTGACGCAAAAATCGAAATCGAACTCTTTTGCGCTCGAAGATTGCACAAAGAACAACGTTGTTTCAGAGAAGTACAGCGTTTCTTATCAAATCACTATCTGTTTTATCTTTTCTTGATGCGCAAGACAATAAGTCAAGGTCAGTCGTTACTATTCTGAGCGAGATAACACGACTACTTCAAGACACGAAATATAAAGCAATTGCGTCAAGCATTTTCTATCAAAAAGAGTAATCTAGGTTCTTGCAGACTAGATTTATATCATTTTCGTCTGACATAAGTCGATAATAGAAGACGATCTATTGCAGGTTTCAAGATAGAAATTGAAAGATCTCTACACTAGAGTTACTGCCTACGTGAAACGCTTTGAATAAGAGGTTAAAGAGATATTTAAGTGATGTCAAGTGAATTTTCTAGAAGTTCGAAGCTTGAAACTCGAAAAAACTCTCTATGAAAAGAAATATAAAGAGTCGCTTTATGCGCTCTTTCTCGCCCCGTTTCGCGAATGATAACGCGAAACTCAGCAGAAGCAATAGCTCAGCGTCAGAACTCAAAACGTCGACGATAGAAATCAAAAAGTCAACGTTAGAGATTGAAATAAATCTATGAAACGAACTTAGCATGAGTTCGTCAACAAGCAAACAACTGCAGAACGACATTGTCGATTTATTTCGCAGTCAACAAAAATCGCTCACATCAGCAAATAGAAAAACGCAATACATGTTCAGTTCACTCGACGCATTAATGCTAAATTCACATGCAAATGCGCATAATGACAAGAATACAATTAATCTGCGAAATGCGAATTCGCAGCAAAAAGAGCAAACACGAGCGATTGTGAAATTCAAAGGAATGAAAAAGCGAAAAGCGATGAAAAGTTCGCAAAAAGAAGCTAGCATCGAAGTTAGTACTAGCAAGTGCTACGATGTCACCTCTAAAGAGATGCAGATAAAGAGACTGCGCGAAAGAATTGAATTCGCAGTCAATCAGCTAAGACAAGCAATATCAGAACAGAAAGAGACTATAAGTTATAGCTTAATCTACATTCGAAGAGCATGCGACGAAAGCATAGAAAACTCGATGCAGAAGCAAATTGATCGACTTCAAAGTCAAACAAACAACAAACTGAAGATCATTCTACAATTGGTTCAACAAAATGCTGAAAACATCAAAAAGAAAATCAACGCAAAGCAAATGACAGAGAATTCGCAAATCTCGTAGAAGGCGCAGGTTTCGCAAACGTCGCAAGTCATGCAAAATTCGCAAAAACCAACGCAGAAGCTCACATATGTGCAAAAAGCAGCTCAAGTCTCAAGCGCAAATGCAAATGCAAACACAAATGCAAATGCAAATGCAAATGCAAATGCAAATGCGAATGCAAATGCAGGCGAATGAAACCTGGTTACCAAGAAATTCTCGTCAAAATCACAAGAAATATCGTATCGCGAAAGAAGACTCATTGTCAATCTCAAAAATGAGAACTGAACTTTAAAGGCGATGGAAATGCGAGATTCGTCAAAACGCAAAAGGAAAACAACATTGTTCTGACAGTCTCAAAAAAATACATCGCAGATGTCTTACTAGCGCAAAGAGCAATATGAGAGCATGTTTTTGATGTTAAAAGCATTAAGAAAGACGAGAAATGACACAAAATAGTTATACACAGTCTGAAAATCGAAATCTTCAACACGAAAACTGAAATGAAAAATCTAAAAACTGAGTTAGAGTCGTACAATCTCGAATTGAAACTAATAATCAATTCTATATGATTATCGAAGAGCGAAAACCGATCACGAAACAGACATGCATCGACGATCTTAGCATTTAGAATCGAAGCAGAAGCGCAAAGATATCTGAAAAAACGACTCTTAGCTGCGAAATTGACATATCGAACAGTTGAATATCGAGACTATCGATCAAATGATCAATGTCAAAAATGTCAAATCTTCGAGCATTTACAGAACATATGTAACAGATCATCAAGATGCTTGTATTGCGAGCGAAATCATCAGATCTGAGAGCATAAATGTCAATTATCTACGTGCGAAGAAAAGCAATCATGCAATCACACGATTTCTAGATGCTGCAACTGTCAAAATGCGCACTTCGCAAACAGCGCAATGTGCGAAACATATCAGGCAGCTCAGTCTATTAGCTCACAAAAAGATCATCTAGTCACGAAATTATAATGAGTATTGCATTCGAAATGTCACAAAACAACGCAAATGACGAAAGCTTTGCAAACACGTCGAATGTTCGAATTCTACAGCACAATTGCGCAAGGTCAACGCAAATTATGCATGCATGCATGAAATTTGCGAAAAACAAGGCAGATATTGTTATACTACAAGAATCGTGAATGAGAGACGAGAATATAACAATTTCGCATTCGTCGTTTATCTGCATCAAATCAAATGTTCAGAATACTCATGTCAGAGTACTGATATTTGTTGCGAAAAACGCAAAGAAATTTACATGCACATCAAGATCAGACATAGTCAATAGCGAAGATATGCAAGCGATATCAATAGCGAACAATAAAATTTAGAAAGAAATTTTATTGTTTAATATTTACAACGAAAAGTCATAAAACGCAGATGACGAGCAATTATACACGATTGAGCGAGAATTAGCAAAAGTTATACTAAATTCTGAGCAAAAAGTTATTATCATTGAAGACTTTAATGCACATC